>Ga0193753_10000357_pt1 | contig 45712 bp, 40 predicted proteins | sample H1c2metaG_FD_144925 | JGI IMG/M metagenome (GOLD analysis project Ga0193753, IMG submission 144925) | Soil microbial communities from a riparian zone of the East river system, Colorado, United States - H1c2 | ecosystem: Environmental > Terrestrial > Soil > Riparian zone | place: USA: East...
GCACATTTACCAATTGCCACACTCTTAAATTGGCTTTATCAGCTCCAACCCCAACTTCTTATTCATCTGATCCACCAGGTACACAGACAACTCAGGCGAGGTAGCCTCATCGTGCATGTGCATGAAGAAATACAATTCCTTCAATCCATGATCGAGCCAGTACTTCATCCGCTTCACCCATACATCGGTTCGCGTGTAGTCGGTCTTATGAAGGCTGTTACCCACGTAGCGGATGAAGACCTTTGGAACGGTAAGATGCATATGTGCGCAGTCCCTTCGTCCGGCGGTATCCGTGATGACGGCGCCTATATTATGTTTTCGAAGAAAATTAAATAAGTCGTCCCTTTCCTTTTCATTGGAGAACCATTCGGGATGACGGACCTCCATGAAGAATTGCAGGTCTGTGGGAAGCGAGGAAAGGTATTCGAATAGTTCCTCTTTTCGTTTGGGAGAAAACCTGTCATCCACCTGGATGAAGATCGGGCCGAGATGTTTACCGAAACCCATGACACCCCGGAGAAATTCATTCGAAATAAAATGCTTGTTGTTTACTTTTCCGAAATGGGTGACCCCCTTGTACATCTTCGGGCAGAAAAGAAAATCCTTTCCTTCCGCTTTAGCGGCCCATTTGGCCGTGCCGATCTCTCCGTAGATCTTATAGTGCGTTGCATTTAATTCAATCGAATTATAATGCTCAACATAATGCTGAAGGAAATCTTTTTCTTTTGTCTTGGGAGGATAGAGCGTGCCAACCCATTCGGGCCTTCCCCATTTGGCACAACCCACATAGACCTTCGGATTCTTTACGGCCTTCCCATCCAGGACCTGCTTGTTGGAGGCAGGCTCTTTCGGCAGAGAGAAGTCTACCTTATTCAAATCTACCGCCGGCACCCTTCCAAATTCCATTGACTTTGCTTTTGTCGTGTGAAAATAATCAAATGGGCCGGCGCTATCGAAATGCTTAATTCAACACGCTGCTTTCCTTAACGATCTTCGCCTTCTCCTGTTCCTTGATCTTTGCCCATCCACCTACGATATTGCGCAGGTTATGAATGCCCTGGCGTTTCAGGATTGACGAGGCGATCACACTCCGGTAGCCACCCGCACAATGCACATAGAGATTTTGGTTGTCCTCGATATTCGCCAATGATGCCGGGTCGATCATTTCTTCGAGGGGAATATTCAAGGCGTCGCTTAAGTGACCATCGCCATATTCGGCGGGTTTGCGAACATCAATTACCACGAGATTCTTATCGAAGGGTATATCCATCATGAGTTCGTCTGCTTCCACGTCAACGATCAGGTCCACTCTTTCGCCACTCGCCTGCCATGCCTCGAAGCCTCCATCGAGATAGCCCTGTACCTTATCGAGGCCCACTCTTGCCAATCGCACCACACTTTCCTTTTCCTTACCGGGTTCGGCAACGAGGAGCATGGGAACATCGAATGGCAGGAGGCTACCCGCCCATTCGGCAAATCGTCCGTCGAGGCCGATGCTGATGGAGCCCGGCACGAAACCATGCGTGAAAATATTGGAGGTGCGTGTGTCCAGTATGATCGTATCTTCTTTCGCCAGTTCCTTGAACGCGGCAACCGAAAGGGGGTTCATCGCTTTTTCCATAACATCATCCAGGCTATCATAGCCCTCTTTATTAATTTTAGCGTTTATCGGGAAATATTGCGGTGGCGGCGGAATGCCATCGGTGACCGCGTCGATGAAGGCTTCCTTGCTTTCCGCCTTCAATGCATAATTGAATTTTTTCTCTTCTCCTATCGTGCTTGATGTATCGGGCCCGAGGTTCTTACCGCAGGAGCTGCCGGGACCATGGGCAGGATACACGATCACATCGTCTGCCAGCGGGAATATCTTCGATTGCAGGCTCTCGTATAGCATGGCGGCGAGATCCCTGGTGGTGAGTTCTTCGCTTTTCTGTGCGAGATCGGGACGGCCGACATCTCCGACAAAAAGCGTGTCGCCGGTAAATATGCAATTATCCTTCCCGTTCTCATCCTGCAGGAGATAACAGGTAGACTCCAGTGTGTGTCCAGGCGTGTGTAATACCTTCAAGGTGAGCTTCCCGACCTTGAACTGATCGCCATCCTTTGCAATTACTGCGTCGAAGCCTGTATGCGTATCCGGCCCGTAAACGATGGGTGCACCGGTTGCCTTGCTGAGGTCCAGGTGACCGCTGACGAAGTCGGCGTGGAAATGTGTCTCGAAAATATATTTGATCCTGGCTTTCCTTTCGGCAGCCAGGTCGAGATAGATCTCAATATCGCGCAATGGATCGATGATGATGGCTTCGCCCTCGCTTTCAACGTAGTAGGCGGCTTCGCTGAGGCATCCCGTGTATAATTGCTTGATAAACATTATCCGAATTTATTACAACAAAAGTAGTTCAATAAAACAAAAAAGGAAGCCAAAGGCTTCCTTTCCTTAGAACAGTTGTATGTTCAATTAGTTCAGCAACGACTCAACGAACTGGTTGAGCTCCTCGATGCGGCTGGCGTTCACCGTATAGTAGATGAATTTACCATCGCGTTCGGTCTTCACAAAACCCGCCTTACGGAGTATGGCCAGGTGTTGAGAGGCTACCGATTGCTCGAGCCTCAGCTTCACATAGATTTCCGTAACAGTTATCTTTCCCTGTTCATCGATGAGTTTGAGTATCTGTTGTCTCAGCTTATGGTTGATGGCCCTGAGAATAAGAGATGCCTTCTTCACGTTCAATAGATCCACCTTGAGAGAACTATTGTTATCGGGAGTCGCTGTGTTTAATGTAAGTGTGTAGTTGTTCATAGCCTTAACCTGTTAGATCTAAGTTGCAAAATTAGCAACGAATGAGTGTTTTTTGAAATTAAAAATGTTAAGAGAAGTACAGTTTTTCAAATGCTCAAATGCATTAACGGGAAGGGGAATAAAATTCTTTCAGGTAAAATGGCTCTGAATAGGCCAGATCCTGAAATTCATTTCTCATGAACTTCTCTTCTGAAAGCGCCACCATTTCCCGTGACGTTGCGATGACATCGCTATAGGATGCATTTGTGTGTGAAAGAACTTCTCTCAGCTTATTTTTTCCATTGCCGAGAAAAATGGTTTTTCCTTTTTGCAGGAATGTGCTGAAACTATTTTCGTCAATAATAGCCGCGTACGGTTTAACGATCTGAAGTAAACTTTTATCGAACACTGCTGTATAGACCTCCATTCGCCGTGCGTCGATCATCGGGCAATAGAAATCTGCTTCTTCCAATGAGGGTGTCTGAACCATTACTTCCAGGCTGGAAAGACCAATTAATGGAATACCCAGTGCAAAACATAGTCCTTTTGCAGTAGCTAATCCAACTCTTAACCCTGTATAAGAGCCGGGGCCCATCGTAACAGCAACCCCCTCGATTTCCTTCAATTTAAACCCCTGTTCGGCTATTAATCGCTTGATAGCTGGCTGTATCCACGAAGCATGATCTTTTTGATTATCATTGACAGTTGTTGTCAATTGTACGCCACCTTTGGCCAGGCTGACAGACCCCGTTTTCACCGCCGTATCGATATTAAGTATAATTGCCATTATTATGCCAAAGCCCGTTGAATAAGTAAGGAAGAGGGCAAATATCTACTTTGCTGCTTCTCAAGCACGAGCAGCAACAAATGCACGTTCTTAAGTCCTATTATTTGGCTCCATACAAATGGTCCAAATGGGTAATTTGTTCCCAAAACCATTGCTGTATCGATCTCATGTTCCGAACTTACCCCCTGCTCCAGGGCAAAGAAGGCCTCGTTGATGATGGCGGATACGATCCTGGCCGTCACAAATCCCGGGACATCAGGCACCCACTCAGTGCTTCTACCTAGAAATGAGAATAATTCCTCCGCGGCCGGCTTGAGTTGTTCATGTCCTACCGCGGCTTCCACAACCGGTCTTTTCAAAAAACTGTGCCATCCATTTATTCTTACAAAGTCTTCCCCGATCTCGGCCACGGTTTGAATCATGGAACTGACAACGATCAATGGCGAACGAAGCTCTTTTAGCCATGTGATCCTGGCAATTGTGCTGTCGAATAGCAGGTCGAGACAGGCGTCGGGTGGCAAGTGGCCCTTGTACTGACCGGGATCCGAAAGCCATTCGATCTCAAGGTCCGCATTAAATGGAAAGGCAGCCAATTCTTCTTTCAATTCATCAGTGGCAAGCACTAATACCCGCATAGACATTTTTTGCAAAGAAAGTGCATAAAGCTATATTCGTTATTCTAAATTTTAATACGAAGGATGGAAAAGAAAGTCATCAATACAGCCAATGCGCCTGCGCCGATCGGGCCTTATAACCAGGCAATCCTTGTAAATGATACGCTTTATATTTCCGGCCAGGTCTGTATCGAGCCATCCAGTGGAGAATTGAAGAATAAAGATGTGCAGGAGGAAACGCACCGGGTGATGCAAAACCTGAAGACCATACTCCAGGCGGCGGGGATGACATTTGCCAATACTGTAAAGACGACGATCTTCCTGACCGATATGCATCGCTTCAGCGAGGTGAACGAAGTGTATGGGAAATATTTTGAAGGGGATTTCCCCGCTCGCGAGACCGTCCAGGTGTCTGCCCTGCCTAAATTTGTGAATGTCGAGATCAGCATGATAGCCGTCAAATAGACGGCGGCGTTGGACTCACAACAATGTTTATGCTGTTATCCGTTCTTAATACCTATTGAATAAAATCGTATGCGCCGCCTTCTCCGGTTTCTCCTTTTAAAACCCGTATTATGGGCCGTGCAAAAGTTTTCCTCCAAGCCTGAGAGGAAAAGAATATTCAAAGCGCTTAGCGAATTACAACAAGACATACTCGATCACCCGGGAAAGAAGGGACTCGTGATCCCCTTCGACCTTACTTCTGGCAAATTCATTATTTTCTCCGATCAGCACAAGGGTGCGCGGGATGGGGCCGATGATTTTGCGCTTGCGGAGCCGAATTACCTCGCGGCACTCGATCATTATTGCAGGGAAGGCTATTACCTGGTCTGTCTTGGAGATAGTGAAGAGCTATGGGAAAATAGTCTTGGCAGGGTGAAGAAGTTCAACGAAAAGACCTTCGAGGCGGAGAAGAAATTCCTGGCAAAAGATGCATTCATGAAGATCATTGGCAACCATGATCTATATTGGGGAAATGATCCATTTGCGTGGTGGCAGCTGAAGAAGATATATGGCCGTGATGTCAAGCCATACGAAGGCCTGGTACTGGCCGGCTATATCGATGGACAACCGCTTACCGTTTTCTGTACGCATGGCCACCAGGGCGATGCGCAAAGCGATGGCAATTGGTTCAGTAAATTCTTCGTGGCCAGGATATGGGCCCCCTTGCAGGCCTTCCTGCGGATAAATCCAAACACGGCGGCCTACAACACAGAGAAGAAGACCCTTCATAACGAGATCATGTACGAGTGGTCGTCACAACAGAAAAATACCATCGTTGTTACCGGCCATACGCATCAGCCGGTCTTCGAATCATTGACACTCATCGAGCGGTTGTACAAACAATTCCAGGCAGCGAAGGCCGCTAACGATGAAGCCGGAATGAAGCAACTGCAGGCCGAGATACGCAAGCGGGAAAAGGAATCGGCGGCCGTGGCCATCGACTACCTGGTGATGAAGCCGTCTTATTTCAATAGCGGCTGCTGTTGCTTCGTGGATGGTGATATTACCGGCATCGAGATCGCAGACGGCAGCATGAGACTGGTCAAGTGGGCGCTGGTAGATGAGACGCCGCAAAGACAGGTGCTGGAAGAATCGCAGCTGAAGGATCTGGCATTACGATTATAACAACGAGAGATCGTGAATCGTGAGTCGTCAATCGTGAATACAACACTCTATGATGAGAATATTCGAATCGATTAAGGTTCTGTCCCGGTCGATTCGAATATTCTTATGGCGGAGTGTATTCACGATTGACGTTTCACGATTCACGATCCCTCACGATTGACGACTCACGATTCACGTTCCTCACGATCAGCATTTGGCCGTCTTCTTCTTCTTTCCCAGGTTGCCTTTCTGTATTACTTTGTTGATGTAGTCGGGCGCGAAGGGCACCTTGCAGGAAGTCTCACCCAATTCCACTTCCACGGAGCCTATTTTCTTCCCCGTGTCCAAGGCGTCTTTGGTAAGCTCTTTCACAAAACTTCCGGCGGAGACAACGAAGCCGTTCATGCAATAGCGAACGCGGTTTGGCGCCTGTTCGATTTCCCTTTCTATTCTTTTAAATAATTTCCGCAGAGCGGGGATATCCAGTTTCTCATCGGCCCGGGTGGCTACCAGGCTGCTCAGGGTACACCACCCGGCACTTGCCACATTGGATTTCTTCGAATCGATCCATGCAAGAGCAATGGAGAAGGCGTCTTCATTTTCGGATGCCACCCATGGCACGGAATACTCACTGATCATGGCCCAGCCGGCCTTATCGGCCCAATTGCTCAATTGCTTCTTGTTCATTTTGCTGCCATCCGCCATGAGTCCTGCAAGGTATTGCGCATCACTGATGCCGGAATCGAACAGTTCGAGCGCGATCTGCTGTTGATCCGTCTTTATCTTCTTCTGTATTTTTTTCATCTCTTCTATTTTCACGCCATAGATCGGCTCTTTGGCTCCATGCCTGAAAAGGATCTTTTTGATATTGTCACTGCCGGCTTTCTTGAGCTCTGAGATAACTTGTGGAGTAGTCATAAAATGATTTTGAACGTGTGGGGAGGAAATATCCTTCCTAAGTTAAAAAAAATAGGCGTGAAAGCCTCGTCGACCATCACGCCCATTGTCAAATTAACAAATTACCGAATTGCCAAATTGTTCTAAAATGCTTTCTTCCATTTATTATTATCCCTGTTCCAATCCGGTAATTTCTTCTCCGGATCCAGTATCACCTCCTTGATCTCTGTTGTGGTGGGTGCATGAAACGTATAGGAAGCGCCGCGCTGCCATACTTCTACGGGCAGGTTGATCGTTGTTTCCTTTCCGTTGGTTTCCCTGATGAGGATAGTGACAGGCATCGGCATCTTCTCGAGGTTCTCAAGCGTGATCTCGGAGCCGTTCTCGGGTTTTGCCTTCACATAACTAACTTCCTTCACCGATTGATCGAGGCGCCAGGAGTTGAGTACCCAACTGCGCCAGAACCAGCCCAGGTCTTCACCCGCAACATTTTCCATAGTATGAAAGAAGTCCCACGGCGTGGGATGCTTGAATGCCCAACGGTTCACATATTCCCTGAAGGCAATATCGAAGCGCTCGGGAGTCATAACTACCTCGCGTAAGGCGTGCAGCATTTCCGCGGGCTTCAGGTATGCTGTGATGCTGAGATTATCCTGTTGCACTACATCGGGAATGTTATACAGGCCGTCCATTTTATCGCCAAACGTGTATTTGATCATCATCGGCGAAGAAGGATCGCTGAAGAAACTTTGCTCCTTGAACTCACCCTTATTAAATGCATCCGTAGAGATATCATTGATGAAGGTGTTGAAGCCCTCATCCATCCACGCATATTTTCTCTCATTGCTTCCTACGATCATCGGGAACCAGGTATGACCAAACTCATGATCCGTAACACCCCAGAGGCCTGTTCCGACAGCATTATAACTGCAGAACACGATACCCGGGTATTCCATGCCACCTACGATCCCGGCAACATTCGTTGCGGCGGGATAAGGAAATTCAAACCATTTATTGGAATAATGCTCGATCGCGCCCTTCACCATTTCAGTGGAACGGCGCCAGTCATTTCCCTTCTTATCCTTTGTACTTTCAACCGGGTAGGCACTCATCGCCATACATTTCTTTCCACTGGGAAGATTGATCTTCGCCGCATCGAGTACGAATGCGCGCGAGGCGCCCCATGCAACATCACGGGTATTCGAGATCTTGAATTTCCAGGTAGAGCTTGCTTTTTTCGGCAGCGCATCCTTATCCGTAACATCCTTTTCGCTGCGGATAGTAACTGTCTTGTCGCTTCCCTTCGCATCGTTATATCTCTTCATTTGCTCGGAGGTAAAGCAATCCTGCGGGTTTTGCAGTTCGCCCGAACCGACGACAATGAGATTTGCCGGCGCGGTAACATTGTATTCGATATCGCCGTACTCGAGATAGAACTCACCGGCTCCTAAGTACGGAAGAACATTCCATCCCTGGATATCGTCATACACGCAAAGGCGGGGAAACCATTGACCTACTTCATACACCCAACCATTCTTCGTATTCAACCTTCCCATGCGGTCTGTGCCGTATTCCGGTATCGTGAAACCGAACTGGATGGTGAGCTTTACTTTACCACCGGCGGGTTTCATCGCGTCCTGCAGCCATACCTGCATACGTGTATCGGAGACGATGAATTTCGCAGTGTATTTCTTTCCATTACTTTCTACTTCGATAGACTTGATGACGTCGCCATCAGTGAAGCCTCCATTTGCCCAACGTCCGCCCGACTGAGTAGTGGTGGCCGATGCGCGGGAATCTTTCTTGTAAATATTCTGATCGAGTTGAAGCCAGAGGAACTTCAGGTTATCGGGGCTATTGTTGGTATAGGTGATCTCCACCTCGCCGCTCAGCCCGTGCTGCGCCGTATCCAGCGAACAGTTGATACGGTAATCGGCGCGATTCTGCCAGTATTTGGGACCGGGTTCGCCACTCGCACTGCGCAATTCATTGCCAGGGTAAGGATAGAACTGCGGGTTGAAGGCTTCCTTTGCATCGTAATTCGATTGTGCAAAGGTGGTTATGGTAAAAAAGGCAAGAACAAAAGTCAGAAAGGATTTCGTCATGTTGTGTTGTTTATAAAAGAGCCTGTAAATTAACCCAAATGCGCGCAAGAGTGCAACCGTTAACTGCGTATTTGGAAATATTTGCCGAAAAAAATGATGAGCGGCCCCAGGATCAGGGGAATAGCAATTCTGCAAGGGCTACACTCTCCGTTTTACCTACATCGATCCATTTATCACCGGTGTGGTCGTACCCGGATATTATGCTTTTTTTAGCTAATGCAAGATATAGGTCTGTGAGGGAAAATTTGCCGGTGAACGGAATGAGATCGAAGACCCCATATTCGAATACCACGACACAGCTATAGGCTTTTTGCGTCAGGTATTTGCCGGTAATGGATATGCGTTCCTCCCCCGTCGAGTTATTGATCCAGCCGCAAAGACGGTCATCTTCATCGAAGAGAAAATTACGAGCAGTCTTTCTTTTAGTAATACCGAACGAGATAAGTGGAGACTGGCGTTCATGAAATGCCAGCAGGTGATGAATGTTGAGATCCGTTAATACATCCACATTGCAAGTGATGAATCTCTCTCCCGGCGTGAAGAGTTCCTTCGCCTTCAATAGGCCACCACCCGTTTCGAGCACCTCGCCGGTTTCATCACTGACCACAACGCGGCTGCCCCAGCCGTTATTAGCTTTTATTGCTTCGATAATCTGATCCGCGAAATGATGCACATTGACGACGACATCCCTGATTCCGTATTCCTGCAGGTATTCGATGTTTCGCTGCAACAGCGGCTTGCCGTTTACCATTGCCAGCGCCTTCGGATGATGATCCGTCCACGGCTTAAACCGTGTTCCCAATCCTGCCGAAAATATCATTGCCTTCATAGGTAATTTTTTTATGCGGGAAGTTCATTGATCCAGTTCTTCCCGTCCTGTACCATGTGCTTCAATTCGATCTTCACCTTGAATTTATTCCGCAGGTGACGTACCAATGCATCGGCGGCGTACACACTGCGATGCTGACCGCCCGTGCATCCGAAATTAACGGAGAGATTTTCAAACCCTCTTTTGATATAATCCTCGACCGAGATATCCACAATATCGAAAACACTATTCAGGAACTCCTGCATTTTTGTCTGTTGTTCCAGGAAGTCCTTCACTTCCTTGTCGCGGCCCGTTTTCGTTTTCATGCTTGCTACGCGTCCGGGGTTGAGGATGCCACGGCAATCGAATACGAAGCCGCCACCATTGCCCGCCGTATCCGCAGGTACCCCATTCCTATAGGAGAAACTGGCGATGCTGACTACCAGCGGTGTCTTCTCCGTTGCCTGCACGGGTGTGAATTGCTGGATGATATCATCGTCCACACACATATCGAGCACCTTCCTGAATTCGGGCACCGATATGCCAATGCTCTGGTTCTGGAAAAAATCTTTGAGATTCCGCAATCCAAGGGGTATACTGGTCAGGAACTGTGCCTTGCGTTCGAATAATCCGCGGAATCCATAGGCACCCAGTACCTGGAGCAGGCGGATCAGCACATATCCATTGTACTGGCTGCGAAAAGTATTCCGGTCGAGAGAGGATGGAATGAGTGTCTCCAACGCATTCATGTAGTCTTCCAGGAGGCTGTTCTTCCAATCATCGGAAAGATTTGCACGCGCCTGCCATAACATGGAGGCGACATCGTATTGCGGTGCGCCCTTCATTCCTCCCTGGTAGTCGATGAAGCGCACGCTCCTGTCGGGGAGCACCAGGATATTACGACTCTGGAAATCCCGGAACATGAAATATTTGTATTCCGTATGCGTGAGATAATTGCTGAGTGCCTCGAAGTCGTCGATCAGTTTCTGCTTGTCGTAAGGCTTTCGAAGTGCATCGAGAAAATAATACTTGAAGTAAAGAAGGTCGGCCATGATGGCCTGCTTGCCGAATTCTTTATTGGTAAGGCATTTATTATAGTCGAGCCCTTTATCTCCCAGCACCTGCACATGAGCCAGTGCCTCGAGGCTCTTTCGAAAGAGCGTGTACACATCGGGAGTATACCCATCGGCCTCGAGATTGTTAAGCAGTGAGCTATCTCCGAAGTCTTCCTGGAGATAGAACATGCGATCCTCGCTTATCACGAAGATCTCGGGAATGGCAAGATCCTTCTTCCGGAAGTGATCGGAAAAATAGATGAAGCTTTCGTTTTCCTTAATATTTGCACCATAGGTGCCTATGACGGAGCCTTCGGCACCATAGAGCCTGAAATAACGGCGTTCACTTCCCGACTGGGGCAATACATCCAGGGACACGGCTTCATTCCCATTCCATTTTTTATAAAGAGCCCTGATCGAATCGAGTATTTCCTGCATGCGACAAATGTATGTTTTCTATTGAATGTTTCGGTCACTCAGCAATGCTTCAACCATTCCTCCAGTACCACCATCTCCTTCGTTTCCACCACATTTATTTTAAGCAATGCCTCGTATGCCGCATGAAGATTATCCTTGACCGGTGCAGCCTTCATGGCCTTGCTAACAGCCTCGAACGATTTCTCTGTATGGAGATACATGGGCACTTCACTCTCGAAGTCCCGGAAATAGTCGTGCACATTGCGCTTCTGCACTACGGTGGCCCCGGTGAAGCCGAGGCGGTAATCATGCTGCCAGAGAATGGGCTGTGCAATGATGCCCCGGAGTATATCGGTGAAGCGGAAGGTGACGAAGGAAGGAAGGAATAGAAGAGGGAACAATTCCTTTTGTATTGCCGTATTCTGGGAGTTGAAGGGAGATATCGTGTCTTTCTCCAGGACAACCGGGTCCTTCCTGAGAAATATACAGGGAGTATCCGAGGTGAGCCGGTAGATGGCATCTACATCGGGATCCTCATCCGCGAGACCCTGCCAGATCCCGATCCTTTGATCTTTTTTATCCTTCTGCCATGTGAGCTTACTTCGGTCATCACGGATATTGCGTAGCGGTAAACCACGCGGCCAGATATGCTGATCGCTGAAATGATGATAGATATTTACCCACCCGAGAGAGGCCGTCGAGCTCTGGAAGTTTCCCGTGAAGCCTGGAAAGCTCCAGCCTTCATTAGGTATATTATCGTCGTCCGTATCGATGATCACATCAGCGCCCTGCTGCATTGCATAGACATATCCAAGCATTTTCCTTCCGTAGTGATTATAAGGAATGGCATTGGCGAGGGACGCAGAGAGTTCAAGTTGTTTCCCGGTATCGAGATAGGTGCAGTTGTCGTGATGCCATCCCGCCGGCGTCTTCTTGTCTCCCACCACTATGAGATGGTAGTCTTTCAGCGCAGCGAATGTTTCAACGGCTATGGTTGGAGAAAAGATGCTTGTAATGACGATAAATTTTTTCACAGGTCGTTTTTCCATTTAGAGAGTTTGACGGGATGATAAAATAATTGACCGGCGGGAAAGCCGTTCAGAAGGGAGGAAAGAGAACGCCCGTACCGGTTCTCTACTTCTTCGATCGCCGTTGCATCCCACAACGCTGCGCCCTTGAGTCGTAATTCTTTTTCTTCCATGATCTTCGCCGATGACAGGAGAAGAGATGTGGGAATGGCGATCTCCACGAAGAGTCCCGCCGCGGCCATTATCCCGCAATAGCGGCAGAAGTCCTTTATGGTAGCATCGGTGATCACGAGGATATCCGTATAGGAGCCCGCTACGGGATAAGGCAACTCTATCTTTCCCTTCTTCTTGTACGCCTTCCATTTGTAGCGGAAATAGTATTGTTTAAATAGAAAATAGCTCCACCATTTCTTATGCGCAGGTGTTTCGGTACCGAAGACGTTTTCTATGCCCAGGGGCTGTACTTCCACGCCGTGTTTTCTAAAGCGCGATACCGCCTCTTCCCTCGAAGGAAGTTCCTTTGCGATCTCGGCGCCCTTGCGGTTATTGAAGAAATCGATGCCTTTGAACGTGTGCCACCAGGCCTGTTTTTTTATTTCGTGAAACCGGATGATGCCGGGGATGAAATCGGTTGCGGCGGCAAGGCCGGAAGGATTCAGCACGCAATCGTCCCCGAGAAATATGTAATGAGTGAATTCTTCCCTGAAGAAACGATGGAATCCCTGTGCGAAATAGGACTGGAAGAAATTCGAGCTTTCATACACCGGGATGACATTGGGATGGGCGCCGTCGTAAAAGGGAACCAGGAAATAAATATGACGGAACCGGCCGGAATACATCCGTTCGAGGACCGGTATATTCTTATCATACCGGTGATTGAATACTATGACTAGACAGGCATTGACCATAAAGTCGCCAAAAGTAGAAAGAAACGGGTAAATGAGCCTCCATGGTTTGAGGGACTCACTAAGGCTTACCTTTCCGCCGCATCCTATATCGTTACCTGCCAATAGAGCGATCTTAACACTAACACTTGTTTGTAACGAATTTGTTTTGCTATTTTTGCTGTTGGCAAAGCCACAATATGGTCAATACTCCCATCAATAAGATACGAATCGTAACGGCGGCCGCCTTGTTTGACGGTCATGATGCCGCAATCAATATCATGCGGCGGATACTCCAGTCGCGCGGCGCCGAGATCATTCACCTCGGGCATAATCGTTCGGTAAAGGAGATCGTGGAAACGGCCATCGAGGAAGATGTGCATGGAATTGCCATTACCAGCTACCAGGGAGGGCATGTCGAGTTCTTCAAATACATGAAAGACCTGCTTAACGAGAATGGGTGCGGGCACATCAAGATATTCGGTGGCGGTGGGGGGACAATTCTTCCCGGTGAAATAAAAGAGCTACATGAGTATGGGATCACGCGCATCTATTCTCCCGACGATGGCCGGCAAATGGGGTTGGAGGGGATGATCGAGGATGTGGTGCAGCAATGCATACCGAGTCTTTCGAAATCGGAACAACATGGCTACTGGCAGGCGGCGGAGAATTGGAATGGAAAACTTCCACTGGATGAGGTAAAGGATATACGCCGCATTGCGCGTGCGATAACGGTTGCCGAGAATGGCCTGGAGAGTGGGAATTCCGGAAACGGAAAAGAGGAACATCGTGGACCGATACTCGGCATCACGGGAACGGGCGGCGCGGGGAAATCATCCGTGACCGATGAGATACTAAGGCGTTTCCTAAATAATTTTCCCGGCAAGACGATCGCGGTGATCTCGGTGGATCCATCGAAGAAGAAGACGGGTGGTGCCCTCCTCGGCGACCGTATCCGCATGAATGCTATTTCAAGTCCACGCGCTTATATGAGAAGCCTCGCGACGCGTGACGATAATACAGCATTGAGTCATCATGTGCAGGACGCACTGGATGTCTGCCGGGCGGCGGCCTTCGATTTCATCATCCTGGAGTCGGCGGGCGTGGGGCAAAGCGATGCCTCCATTCTCGACTATTGCGATGTGAGCATGTATGTGATGACACCGGAGTACGGTGCGGCATCCCAATTGGAAAAGATCAATATGCTGGACTATGCCGATGTTATTTGTATAAATAAATTCGACAAGGCGGGAGCGCTCGATGCATTTGCCGATGTAAAAAAACAATACAAGCGCAACCATGGTCTCTGGACTGCAAAGGATGATGAATTACCTGTGGTAGGTACCGTAGCGAGCAAGTTCAATGATGAAGGGATGAATCATCTCTTCGGGCTCCTTTTGCAGAAGGTCAGCGATAAGACGGGTGTCGCGTTCGGCGAGTACCATTTTGCGGCGACCGCCAATGTATCCCAGGCGGTGATCCCATCGAGCAGGGTGCGCTACCTGAGCGAGATAAGCGACCAGATCAGGAGCTATGATCAACTGGTGATCGACCAGTCGGCCATTGCCACCAAGCTATACCAGTTGCAGGGCGTGCTTGCCATTTTAGATTCGCCGGCCAAGGGGATTACGGTAACGGAAGAAATAGTGGAGATAGTGAATGCGCAGATCGCATTCTACACCGAACAACTCACCCCGGTGAGCCGCAAGCTGATCAATAACTGGAACGGGAAAGTGAAGGAGTACTCGAAGGACTACTATGAGTTTAATGTCCGGGACAGGGTGATTAAACAGGAGATGTCGACACGAAGTTTATCGGGTACACGGATCCCGAAAGTGGTATTGCCCAAGTATAAGGATTGGGGCGATATATTGAAATGGCAGGCCCAGGAGAATGTGCCCGGTCATTTCCCATTCACGGGTGGCGTATTTCCTTTGAAGCGCGAGGGAGAGGATCCTACGCGCATGTTCGCCGGCGAGGGCGGTCCTGAAAGAACGAATAAACGCTTCCACTATGTGAGCAGCGGGCAGCCGGCAAAGAGGCTGTCAACGGCATTCGACAGTGTTACGCTCTATGGCGAAGACCCGGATATCCGGCCCGATATCTATGGAAAGGTCGGTAACAGCGGCGTGAGCATCGCTACAGTGGATGATGCCAAGAAACTCTATAGCGGCTTCGACCTTTGCGATCCGAAGACGTCGGTCAGCATGACCATCAACGGCCCGGCGCCGATGATACTGGCTTTCTTCATGAATGCCGCCATCGATCAGCAATGCGAGAAGAAGATCACAGAACTCGGGTTGTGGGATGAGGTAAAGAAGATCAGCAGCAAAAAATTCAAGGGCGTTGTTGCTCCCATATATTTTGATGAAGGAACGAAAAGCCAGTTGCCGGAAGGAAACGATGGCCTGGGCCTGCGCCTGTTGGGATTGTCCGGTGATGAGATCCTGACTGCAGATCTGTACGCAGAATGCAAGAGGTCCGCGTTGCAACAGGTAAGGGGTACTGTGCAGGCAGATATATTGAAGGAAGATCAGGCGCAGAACACGTGCATCTTCTCCACCGAGTTTGCCTTGAAGCTAATGGGCGATGTACAGGAATATTTTATCACGGAGAAGATCAGGAATTTCTACAGTGTGAGCATCTCGGGATATCATATTGCAGAGGCCGGTGCGAATCCCATTACGCAGCTCGCGTTCACGCTTGCCAACGGATTTACGTATGTGGAATACTACCTCAGCAGGGGCATGAATATCGACGAGTTTGCTCCAAATCTTTCCTTCTTCTTTAGCAATGGAATGGATGCGGAATACAGTGTGATCGGGCGTGTGGCCCGGCGCATATGGTCGAAGGCAATGAAGTATAAGTACAATGCCAATAAGAGAAGCCAGATGCTGAAGTATCATATCCAGACATCAGGACGTAGTCTTCATGCCCAGGAGATCGACTTCAATGATATACGGACAACGCTCCAGGCGCTCTACGCCATCTATGATAATTGCAATTCCCTTCATACGAATGCCTATGATGAGGCGATCACGACCCCGACGGAAGAAAGCGTGCGCAGGGCGATGGCCATTCAACTGATCATCAACCGCGAATTGGGGACGGCGAAGACGGAGAACATCGTGCAGGGAAGCTTCGCCATCGAAGAGCTAACGGACCTGGTGGAAGCGGCTGTGCTGGCTGAATTCGACAGGCTCACGGAAAGAGGAGGCGTGCTCGGTGCAATGGAAAGAATGTACCAGCGAAACAAGATCCAGGAAGAAAGTCTCTTCTACGAACATCAGAAACATACGGGCGAACTCCCGTTGATCGGTGTGAATACTTTCCTTAACAAGAAGGGATCTCCCACTATCATTCCGTCGGAGGTGATTCGCAGCACGAGGGAAGAGAAGGATCAGCAGATCACCAATCTCAAGGCATTCTGGCAAAGGAATGAAGAGAAGGCGCCGGTTATGCTGGCGCAATTAAAGGAAGTGGCTATAAAAAATGGAAATCTCTTCGCGGAGCTGATGGAAACGGTGAAGTACTGTTCGCTAGGGCAGATTACGAATGCGTTGTATGAGGTGGGAGGACAATACCGGAGAAACATGTAACTGCTGGAGCGTGAGATCGTGAAGATCGTGAATCGTGAAACGTCAATCGTGAATACAACACTCTATGATGAGAATATTCGAATCGATTAAGGTCCTGTCCTGATCGATTCGAATATTCTTATAACGGAGTGTATTCACGATTGACGACTCACGTTTCACGTTCTCAGCTGGCTTTCCCGCTATTCGTAGAAAGGCTCTCTATCAATCCCTTCACCTCCGCCTTATTCCTATGCAATTTCTTACCCAGTCTTTCCAACAGATCGTCATCCTGCCCGGGTGTGTATTCAAGATCGTCGTCGGTCAGGGAGATATTCGTCTCCTTTAATTTTTCCTTAACCTCGTCCCATGGCTTTTTGAGCTTTAGCGGTTCCATATTATTTGGTTAATGTTTTTTATTGATGCGCAGGGGCCGGGGAATGCTTTCCTTCCTTTATTTCCTCGATCATTTTCCTGTTGAATGCCTTAAGATCTTCTGGGCTACGGCTTGTAACGAGGCCATTGTCGGTAACAACTTCCTTATCCATCCAGTTGACACCCGCATTCTGCAGATCCGTCTTCACGGAAGGATAAGATGTCATATTTCTTCCACGTAGCATGCCTGTTTCTATTAATAATTGAGGGCCATGACAAATACTAGCGATAGGCTTGCCCGCCTGGAAGAAATGTTGCGCAAATTCTACACATTTTTCATTTATCCGCATCTTATCGGGATTCATCACACCACCGGGGACCACCAATGCATCATATTCTTCGGGATCCGCCTCATCAATGGTAACATCTACCGGCAATTCAATGGACCAATGATCATGTTCCCATGCCCTGACCGTATTCTTTTGCGGAGATACGATATCGACTTCGGCACCTGCCTCTTCCAAAGCCTGCTTTGGACTTGTAAGTTCTACCTCCTCGAATCCATTCTCTGTGAGGATGGCTACCCTCTTACCTTCCAGTGTTTTCATGATTTCTTATTTAAATGAAGAATAGAAGATTATAGTATCCCGGCTCAAAAACAATACCGGGATAAGCGGGATACATTTATCTTTATGCACATTCATCGCAACTGAAATTTTATTTGAATATGAAATGTTTCTTTTTAATTTTTACCGCCATTTTTATCTACAGCTGCTCGCACAACCAATACGCAAGCACGAACAAATCGTACAAGAAAAAAGCGAAGGCCTATGGAAAGATCCTCGCCAGGTACCCAGTGGAGGACACTGTAGAATATGCAGGCTTCGTGGGAACGACCAATTTCTCCATGCGCCGGCCCAATTTCGTGGTCATTCACCATACGGCACAGAATAGTTGTGAGCAAACATTGAAGACATTCACGATGCCTTCCACGCAGGTAAGCGCGCACTATGTGATCTGCAAGGACGGAAGCGTTCATCACATGCTGAACGACCTGTTGAGGGCGCACCATGCGGGTGTTGCAAAATGGGGCAATAACTCGGATATCAATAGCAGCAGTATTGGCATCGAGATCGACAATAACGGGTTCGAACCTTTCACTGATGAGCAGGTGCAGTCCCTCCTCACATTATTGGACCGTCTGAAGAAGGCATACAATATCCCGACGCCTAATTTTATCGGTCATGCCGACATCGCTCCCGGTAGGAAAGTGGACCCTAACCGGAATTTTCCCTGGCAGCAGCTCGCCGAGAAAGGATTTGGCTGTTGGTTCGATACAACCGGGATCGAGGTGCCTCCTGATTTCAACAGTCTCCAGGCGCTGCGCCTCATCGGCTATAATATTCAAAAGCCGGATGCGGCTGTCAGTTCTTTCAAGTTGCATTTCGTTCCCGCCGACTCCACCACTCTCATTACGGAAGAAGAGAAGAAAATACTTATAAGCCTTCAGAAGAAGTATGAATGACGATACAGTGGGGTCGTATTCACTTTATATGGATTTTGTAATATCTTTTCACAGGTATGGGTCTGCCGGCCTTTTTTTGTGAATACTGGAAAAGGGGATTGTTTTCGTGATGCAGTATTTTTGCCCATTAGGCCAATTTGAGAAATAAATTTTAGATGACAGCAGAACACCAGCGCCTTGCAGTGAACGCTACGAAGTCGATCCCCTTAGCTCAATGGGGTCCCTACCTCAGCGAGCGACAATGGGGAACCGTGCGCGAAGATTATAGTCCGAATGGAGATGCCTGGCATTACTTTCCCTTCGATCATTCCCATTGCAGGTCCTATCTCTGGGGTGAGGATGGCCTCGCCGGGATCTCCGATTTCTTTGGCAATCTCTGTTTCGGGGTCGCCCTATGGAATGGCAACGATCCGATATTAAAGGAGCGCCTATTCGGGCTGGGAAATCCGCAGGGGAACCATGGAGAAGATGTGAAGGAGTTATATTATTATCTCGACAATCTTCCTACGCATTATTACATGGAATACCTCTACAAGTATCCCCAGAAGGAATTTCCCTATCAATTGCTGAAAGACGAGAACCAAAAACGAAACCGGCAGGACCCGGAATACGAGATACTCGATACGGGCGTTTTCAACAACAACCAATATTTCGATGTCAATGTCACCTACGCGAAACAAAGCGCACAGGACATCTTTATCAAGATCGATATCACCAACCGTTTCAATAAATCTGCAGAGATCACTGTGCTTCCCACGCTTTGGTTCTATAACAGGTGGGCGCATGGAAGCCTGAAGGAAAGACCTTCCATCACGTATGTCAATAAAACGACTGTAAAGGCGGACCATGAGCGGTTAGGCGACTACTATTTCTATTTTCAGCCGCCGGAACGCGGGTTGTTTACCGAAAATGAAACAAATACGGCGATCGTTACCGGTGTACCCAATGAATCCATCTTCGTGAAAGACGCTTTCCACGATGCGATCATCAAGGGATTGAATATCCCGGAGCTGACGAAGAAGCGGGCAGGGACGAAATTCTCGCCGGTATATAAAATGAAAATACCTGCCGGAGCCACGAAGACTATCTATTGCCGGTTGAATAATAAGCTTGTCGATAATGCATTCGCAACCGGCTTCAAGGATATATTCTCCGTAAGAAAACAGGAGGCGGATGATTTTTATGCGGCCATTCTTCCCAAAGGGATGAGTATCGATATGGCGCAGATACAGCGGCAGGCCCTCGCCGGCGTGTTATGGAGCAAGCAGTACTATCATTTCGATGTGGAGAGATGGCTGATCAGCAGCGACGGGATCACTCCCGCGAGCAGCAGCAAGGCGACGGGACGGAATAACGATTGGAAACATCTCAAGAACCAGGATGTGATCATGATGCCTGATAAATGGGAGTATCCATGGTATGCGGCCTGGGATCTGGCCTTTCAATGTATCTCGATGGCGGTGGTGGATCCGACCTTTGCGAAACACCAGTTGCTATTGGTGATGCGCGAATGGTACATGAAGCCGGATGGACAATTGCCGTCGTACGAATGGAACTTCAGCGATGTGAATCCCCCCGTGCAGGCATGGGCCGCCATGCAGGTGTATAATATCGAGAAGAAGAATACAGGTAAAGGCGATGTGACCTTCCTCAAGAAAGTGTTTCATAAGCTCCTCATTAATTTTACCTGGTGGATCAACCGGAAGGATATCAATGGCAACAATATATTCGAAGGGGGTTTCCTTGGGCTGGATAATATCGGTGTCTTTAACCGCAGCTTTCACTTCCCGGGTGAAGTACAATTGGAACAAGCAGATGGTACGAGTTGGGTCGGCACCTATGCACTCGACATGATGGATATCGCTGTTGAAATAGCGATGAACGATGCGTCATTCGAGGATACGGCCACCAAGTTCTTCGAACATTTCGTTCTGATCGCCGAATCGTTGAATGAGCACGGGCTCTGGAATGAAGAGGATAAATTCTTTTATGATGTGCTGTGCGTGAGTGGGGCCGATCCTATTCCGTTGCGTATCCAATCGATCGTAGGCGTGACCTCCCTGTATGCCGTGTCTACGATAAGCAAGAATGTGCTTGATAAGCTGACCGATTTCAAGAAACGTATAACGTGGTTTGAAGACTATCGCAAGAAGAATAATAAATTCTGGCCCAACGAGGAGCGGAGCAATGACGGCGAGATCCTTCTTTCCCTTGTTCCTACAGGAAGGCTGGTGGACCTCTTGCTGCGTTTACTCGATGAAGCGGAATTTCTTTCCGAAGGCGGGATCCGTGCATTGTCGAAACATCATGAAACGAACCCCTACTCCGTTACGGTGGAAGGGAACACCTATAGCATCCGTTACGATCCGGGTGACTCCACCTCTGACCTCTTTGGAGGAAACTCAAATTGGCGAGGTCCGGTGTGGATGCCAATCAATTTCCTGATCATACAATCGATTCGTAAATATGGCGAGTTCTATGGTGATACGCTCACCGTGGAATACCCGGTGGGTTCGGGCACCAAGATGAACCTGACCCAGGTGGCGTATGAGTTGACAAAACGCATCATTAGCCTGTTCGAGAAGGACAAGGACGGCAACCGCCGGCTGAATGGTGATTACAATTGGTTCTATAAGCAACCGGGGAATGAGCATCTCGTGCTCTTCTATGAATATTTTCACGGCGACAACGGGCGCGGACTCGGCGCCAGTCACCAGACCGGATGGACGGCCCTGGTAGCGGAGTTGATAAGTGAATATGGAGAGAAAGAGGCCCGGTAAGGCTGTTTTGGCATAACTATTTCTTGATGGAGAGAAAAGAGGGTTATGCAAACATTCAAAATATGGCTCCTCTCGGGATTTCTATTTTCCGGCTGTAATAACGGAGGTGGAAAGGATATCCAGGTGAAGGATACGACCGCACTGGCTGATTCACAATCGGCTATTTCAACTACAACGGCAACGATGGATACGACGATCTCGGGTTGCTATTCCATGATCAATAAAAGAGATACAGCCGCCCTGCAGTTGGAGGTGAGAGGCGGTGACGCGTCAGGCACTCTTAGCTATAATTTTTACCAGAAGGATCGTAATGACGGTTCATTCCAGGGTGAGGTTGGTGAAGGATTGGTACATGGATACTATCTTTTTCATTCGGAAGGGGTCATGTCCGTCAGGGAAGTCGCCTGGAAAGTAAAAGATCAGCGCCTCTGGCCCGCTATGGGCGAAATGAAAGAGCAAAATGATAGCATGCTCTTCGTGAATCCATCGAAATTGAATTATGATAGTACGAGGGTGTTTGTGAAGGTGAAATGCTTGATTTGAGGAGGAATCGTGAGTCGTGAATCGCGAAACGTCAATCGTGAATACAGCACTCTATGATGAGCATATTCGAATCGATCAAGGTCCTGTCCTGGTCGATTCGAATGTTCTTATAGCGGAGTGTATTCACGATTGACGTTTCACGATTCACGTTCTTTATTCCCTTATTATCTCCTCATACCCTTCCTTCCATTCATGTCTCCACCGCCGATGGCTCCACAAGTAATTAGCAGGATCCCTTCTTATCGCGTCTTCCAATGCATTCTTATAAAGCACCGTCAGCTGTTGTGGCGTATAGTCAGCGCCATTTTCCGCAATCGGCACTATCTTAAATGAATAATGACCGCGTTTCACTTTCTTAAACCCGACATACAGCACCGCCGTGTTATTCTTTACGGCTCCTTTGCCCGGACCTGTAACGAATGGTGCAGGCTTCCCGAAAAAATTTAACCAATAGGCCCCGGAGGGATTGCCCGGATTCTGGTCTGCCGCCAGCGCAAGAATGTATTGCTGGTTGAACACCTTGTGCATCTTGTTGCGGAAATCTTTTGCCGATATCATTATCGTTCCATACCTCGACCTCATCTTGAAGAATATCCTGTCGATAATTGCATTATTCACCGGCATATAGATGCCAACGAATGGCGCCTTCAGGTAAAGAGCATAGACAAGGTTCGCAAATTCCCAGTTGAACTGGTGACCCGCCATAATATGGATATTATATCCCTTGTCGATGAGCTCATTGATATATTCATAGTCTCCCTCGCTGCGCTTCTCAGCATTCTTCCGGCTCATGGAGATCATCTTGATGGATTCTATGAAGGTGTCCGTGAAGTTGAGGTAAAATTGTTTGGCGATACGATCCCTTTCCTCCTGTGTCTTCTCGGGAAAGGCAATGGCGAGATTTGCCAAAATGATCGGTCGCCGGTATTTCATGACACGGCAAAGCATGAAACTGGCGAGATCGGAAAAGAGATACAATACCCGAAGCGGGAGCAGCGAGAACACATACAAGAGGCCGTAAACGAAATAATACATAAGCTGCAAAGATAAATGCTAGAGCACGATGTTCTGTACCAATTCGCTCTTGCCCGGATAATCGGTATTATAATGAAGACCCCTGCTTTCTCTCCTGAATGTGGCGCCTTTCACGATCAGGTAGCCAACGGTTATCTGGTTGCGCAGCTCGAGCAATTGCGGGGAAAGCGATGAGCCCTGGTATAGCTGCTCCGTTTCTTTCCACAAAAGATCGAGCCGGCTCATAGCGCGTTCGAGACGGATATCATTGCGCACGATACCGACATAATCGCTCATTACCTGCTGCAGTTCCTTAAGACTTTGCGTGATCAGGATCATTTCCTTCGGTTCACTGGTGCCCTGAGCATTCCAGTCGGGTACATGATCCCTGTATGACAGTGAATTGATCTTCTCGACTACATCAACAAAGCAGCGATGCGCAAACACCATGGCCTCGAGAAGTGAATTACTCGCCAGCCGGTTAGCGCCATGCAGGCCGGTGCTTGAGCATTCGCCGCAGGCATATAGTTGCCGGATGGAAGATCGTCCCCATTCATCCGTCTTGATCCCTCCGCAACTATAATGAGCCGCCGGCGCCACCGGTATCATATTCTTCTCGATATCGATACCAATGGATAAGCACTTCTCATAGATATTTGGAAAATGTTCGGTAAATTTTTCTTTGGTGAAATGCCGGCAGTCGAGCCACACGTGTTCCGTTCCCGTTCTCTTCATTTCACTATCGATGGCCCTCGCCACGATATCGCGTGGTGCAAGGTCCTTGCGTGAATCATATTTTTCCATGAATGCCTCGCCATCCTTATTGCGCAGGATGCCGCCATCGCCCCGCACCGCCTCGGTGATCAGGAATGCCTGCCCGCGAAGCCCCGGCTCATAGAGTGCCGTAGGATGAAACTGTATGAACTCCATATTCTCTATACGGCCCTTTGCGCGGTACACCATCGCCACACCATCGCCGGTAGCTATGGAAGGATTGGTGGTGGTACGATAGACCTGCCCGTTGCCTCCCGTGGCTAGCAGGGTCGTCTTCGCCAGGATCTTCTCGATCCTGTTCGTCATCAGGTTGAGCGCATACACACCATAACATTCTATGTCGGGCGAGGATTTGATCACGAGATACCCGAGATGGTGCTGTGTGATGATGTCGACGACGAAACAATGCTTGATAATCTCGATATTCTCCTGGGCATTCACCGCTTCCAGCAGTGCGCGCTCCATTTCCCAGCCGGTAATATCCTTGTGATGGATGATACGGAATTCAGAATGGCCGCCTTCCTTTCCGAGCTTGAAATCACCATCCTTTTCCTTGTCGAAGCGGGCACCCCATTCAATCAGTTCCCGCACGCGGTCGACCCCTTCCTTCACCACGATCTCAACCACGGCCTTGTTGCAGAGGCCATCCCCCGCTATCAATGTATCATCGATATGCTTCTCGAAACTATCATTCTCCAGGTCATTGACAACGGCTACGCCACCCTGTGCATACTTGGTATTCGTTTCATCGGCCGCCGCCTTCGTCATGATGAGTATCTTCTTATCCGGAAATTTATTGGCTACTTTAAGGGCATAGGTCAATCCTGCAATACCGGAGCCAATGACCAGGAAATCTGTTTCCTTCATGAGGTTAATTTCAATTTATTTATCAATATGCCGATATATAAATTAGCCAATGTGCCAATTAGTAAATGTGCCAATTCAGCGTGCTCCGATACGAAAACACTTTCCTGATTAGGATCATTGGCACATTGGCTAATTATCAAATTGGCTAATTGTTTTCTATCCAAGCGTCACTCTCCTTCAACAGGTTTATCAATTCATCCACTGCTATCTCGCTATTCACATTCCTCTTCACCACTTCCTTGCCCTTGTACAGGGTGATCTTGCCGGGTCCGCTACCCACGTAACCAAAATCTGCATCGGCCATTTCACCCGGTCCATTAACGATACAACCCATGATCGCGATCTTCACTCCCTTGAGATGATTCGTCCTGGACCGGATCTTCGCCGTCGTCTCCTGCAGGTCGAATAGTGTACGCCCGCAACTCGGGCAGCTGATATATTCGGTCTTCGATATTCTTGTTCGTGTAGCCTGCAGGATCGAGAAGGCAGTATTGTTGGTGAACTGATAGATGTCTTTCACCTCGAGATAGGTCCTGCCTTTCGTATTCGCTCCCGACATCTTCGCCGCATTAGTAAATCCGAGGCAAATGCCATCGCCGAATCCTTCCAGCAATAATGCGCCCGTTTCCGTGGCAAAATGGATCAGGTGCTCATCGGGTGTTTGCATGGAACTATCGGTGATCAGGATGACCGGGTTATCGATATTCCTGTTCAGCATCCCCGTAAACATTTCCCTGACACTTTGCATGGCATTCTTTTTCGTGCTGCTGAAGCAGAATACAACTGACATGGCAAGCGAAGGGTCGCCGGCCAGAAGCCGTTGTAAATCTGAAAAGGCGGCGGTCTCTGCTTCGGTAGCATCGATCATTACGAAGTTCATTGTCGCCGCTTTATTTGATTGGCCGATATAAGCGGTGAATTCATCGAGACCGAAGATGGGAAAATACTTCTCCTTGTCCGTTGATTGTTGCCAGGCGGCAACCGATACGATCATCTTCAGCGTTCCGGGCAGGTTGAAATCGAGTAGCTGACCCGCACTGTAGATATAGTCCGCCGCAGCATCGCCAATATTCCATTTGTCCGTTGCCTCATCGTATGAATAGCCGATGCTCCTGAGATGCGGCGCTGTGATCTTCTCGATCTTATGCAGATCCGCAATGACTACCGGCACCTGCTTGCCTCCGATATTGCCGATGGCAAACGTCTTCCGGCGCTGGTAGTTGAATGGATCATACGGCAATTTTGCCTCTATTTTATGTTCAGGGGCAGTGATCTCAGTTTGATCTTTGGTCTGCGTGTATCTCTTGACGATATCCCTGCACACCGGTATTTCCAATTCGGGATCTTCCGTCAATGACACGCGTATCGTATCCCCCAGGCCATCTTCCATCAGGCTCCCTATCCCGATGGCGCTTTTTATCCGCCCATCTTCGCCATCGCCGGCCTCCGTTACCCCTAGATGGAGCGGGTAACATTCTCCAAATTCATCCTGCATCGTCTTTGCCAACAGTCGATAGGCCTGCACCATTACCTGCGGGTTGCTGGACTTCATGCTAAGCACGATGTTGTGATAGTTCTCACCGCGTGCAATGCGAAGAAATTCCATTGCGCTCTCCACCATACCGACCGGCGTATCGCCATAGCGACTCATGATACGGTCGCTCAAAGAACCGTGATTGGTGCCGATGCGCATAGCCGTTCCGTATTCCCGGCAGATCTTGACCAGCGGGGTAAACCGTTCCGTGATCCTTTCGATCTCTTCTGCATAGTCTGCATCGCTATACTCGATCAGCTCGAATTTCTTTTTGTCGACATAATTTCCGGGGTTGACCCTTACCTTCTCCACTATGCGTGCGGCTATCTCGGCGGCATTGGGGGTAAAATGAATGTCTGCTACAAGTGGAGTGTTGTATCCGCGGCGGCGCAGTTCATTTTTTATGTTCAGGAGATTCTCCGCTTCTTTCTTGGAAGGCGCCGTAATTCGTATGAGCTCTGAACCCGCTTCTATGCACCGGATCGACTGCTCCACCGTCGCCATCGTGTCCATGGTATCCGTGGTGGTCATGGTCTGGATACGAATGGGATGGAAATTACCCAATAACAGGTCGCCGACCTTCACTTCCCTGGTCGGTAGTCTTTTATATTCAGTGAGAGAGGCGGTATAGAATTGCATTTGTGCAAAGCTACGCAACGGGTGGGAATTGGAAATTTTGAGGGAATTGCGTTGGGAAATAGGAATTGGTAATTGGGAATAAGGAATTGGGCCTTAGTCGAAATGAACTACTGCTCAGTGACGATTCTTCAAAGTATCAGCCTAATTCCTTATTCCTAATTCCCTATTCCAAAGCAAGATCCTCACCAATCAATGGCCTGCGACGTAGAAGACCTGGACTTCTCCTGCTGGATCCGCTGTTGTACTTCTTTTTCCTTCTGCTCCAGCAATTTCAATCGCTGCTCGGCCTCTTTCTGGCTCATCTTGGGCTGCGGCTGCTGTTTCTGTGGCTGGGGTTTCTTCTTATCGTCCTTCTTCGGAGGGTTCTTCTTCTTCAGTTCACCAAGCGCCTTCTGCAGATTTTCCCTTGCATCCTTATCGTTCGGATCACGGCGCAATGCATTTTTATACGCCTCGATGCTTTCTTCCAGTTTTTTCTGGCCCGAAAGAATGGCGCCCGCATTGTAATAGGCCTTTTCCTTCATATCGTTCTCCTCGGCCTTAAATGCGAGGTCGTTCAACTCCTTTACTGCCTCATCCGGCTTGGTTTGGCGGTAGAGCGTATTAGCGCGATTGAACTTTGCGGTTGCATTTTTCTTATCCCTCTCGATAGCCTCATTGTAGGCCGCCTCCGCCTGCTGGTATTGCTGCTTCTTATAGAGATCATTTCCCTTGCGTATGGACTGCTCCGCTTCTTTAGCCGGATCCTGCGCATGAAGAATGCAGGGTATGTCCAACAAAAGAAAAAACAATATCGTCAGCGGTATCCTCATGCTTTTACCTTTTTAATTTCAGGAATAAAATATTCCGCAAGCAACAACACAAGCATGATGCCTGCGAACCACCAATAGTAGGCATTGAAGTTTACGAGCGAGACATCGGCGAAGGCCTTGGTCTCGATCTGAGATAGCTGCTTCTGTAATGCCGAGACGGCCTCATCGCTATCCTGCAAGTGAATGTAAATGCCGTTGGTATTATTTGCGATCTGCTTTAGTTCGTCCTCGTTCAGTTTCGAGACCACGTCATTCCCCGACAGGTCCTTTTTATTTTCGCCCGTTGATGCATCGGGAATATATGAACCTTCAGCAGAGCCGATGCCCACGGTGTTTATCATCAGTCCTTCGGCGGAGAGTTCCTTCGCTACCTTGATCCCCTCCGGGTCATGGTCTTCCCCATCGGAGATAAGAATGACCGCCTTGTATCTTCTTTCCGCTGCATTGAATGCATTAGCGCTCATATGAAGTGCATCGCTGATGACGGTGCCCTGTTGCGGTACTGCGTCCGGGCCAGCCGAGGAAATGAAGAGCCGCGCAGCGCCATGGTCGGTGGTAAGCGGCATCTGCAGATAGGCCTTCCCGGCAAACAAGACGAGCCCGATGCGGTCGTTCGGCATCGCGTTCATTAATTTAGTGACGAGTTGCTTGGCCCGCTCGAGTCGGTTAGGCGCGAGATCGGTCGCCAGCATACTCTTACTCACGTCCAGGGCAATAACGACATCAATGCCTTTCCGGTTGACGCCTTCCGAGCCACCCGGCTTCCGTAGATCCATCACCGCAGCCACCCCCGCGGCAAAGCCGATACTGAGGAGAGCAAACTTGAAATTGAAGAGCCGTGGAGAAAACGAGGCAATGAGAATGCTCACAAGCTTTGGATCGCCGATCTTCTTCTTCACCTTCTTCTTCCAGCGCCAAACGACGACGAAGAGCAGGATGAACAGCACGATCGCTCCAAAGAGCCAGATGAGTTCCTTATGTAAGAATTTGTATCCCAAATTTTTTCTGAAAAATATTATCTGATGCGCACTGCCGTATTAATCAAACATCACACCAATAAAGCCAACCTCGTATTCCTAATTCCTTATTCCCAATTCCAGCATCCGTTACATCCGTCCTTCCAGGAATCCCAATTTCCTGAGGATGTCCTTCAGCATTTTCATTCTTACGGTTGGCATGTCGAAATTCTTATCCTTCGATTCGATATTCAGCACGAAGAAATAGGGATGCCTGTTCTCGGTTATCCAACCCACCACCCAGCCGAGTTGCCTTCCTGTCTTTTCATCCCAGGAGGCCCAGCCGGTCTTATACCCGAGTTCATAATTGGAATTCTTTTCGAAGAGCATGGCACGCTTCACCATTTCCTGGTAGGTCTTGAAGAAAGGAAGCTGATCGAAGTAGAGCTTCTTCACCAGGCCCATTTCTTCATCCGGTGTTATCTTCAACGAATTATCCAGCCAGAAAGTATCAATAGCGGTGGTGATCTTCTTCGTTCCGTAGCTGAGTGAATCGAGCCAGAATTGCATGGTATCCTTCCCGATTCTACGGGCCACTTCCTGGTAGTAAGGGACGGCGGATACACGGAACGCATCGTACATGTTGAGATCACGATTCCAGGCATCGAAGGGACGTTTGATGCCATCCCATTTGATCACCATGCTATCGCTGCTGATCTTTCCCGTTTGCAGGCCAATGAGTGAATTGACGATCTTGAATGTAGAGGCTGGCAGGTAGCTGCTATCGCGATAGCGGGCAAGATCATAGACCGTGAATTTGCCGGTACCATTGTTCATCAATGCAAAAGTGCCCGTGACATTATTTTCCTTGAAGTATTTCCCAAGACTTTCATCTTCCATGACATTATTGGGAGAACAGGACACCAGGACAAGGAGGAAAGACAGGCAGGAAATGATCACTCTCATCAAAATAAAATTTTGGCAAAGGTAATCAGACATTCCGGGAAATGCAGGCTGAGGGTGAAGAGTGAGACAGGAATAGGGAATTGGTAATTAGGAATACGGAATTGGGCTGATACTTTGAAGAATCGTCACTGGGCAGTAGTTCATTTCGACTAAGGCCCAATTCCTTATTCCTAATTACCAATTCCCTATCACTCATTCCCAACTAGCCATCCTGGAAATAAGAATCCCGTCGCCAGGACGGGATCAATGAATTCAGCAGTCATTTATTTATAGATAAATTCCATTCTTCAGGCGGTAGTGTTTAACGCCCTGGCAATCTCTTTTGGTGGCAGTACACGAGGTGATGGTGAATATCAATACCAACCCCGCAATAATGCAAAGCATACATTTCTTCATACTAAATGTTAATCGGGTCAAATAAATTGTTTCGGGAAATCCAAAGGACTGGTTCGGTAGAGTTAAATCATCGTGTAGAAAACGAAAATAGCTCCAGGAAATTGTTTTTTCTAATGAATTGGAATTATTTTTTACAATTTGCACTCCAATGGCCATTGTAAGGCCAGGTTGATCGTAAAAACACTATATAATTCCTGAATTGAACCACGAAACAGCAGGAACACGAAGGAATACAAAGAAATCAATACCTCTATATGAAACGATTCTTCATCTTATTCTTCGCAGGCTTATTCCTTATTGCCTGCAACGATCGCAAACAAAATGCTCCGGGTACCGAAGGAAGTGCCTCCGATAGTAAGGAATCCGCACCGAGTGGCCTCGCCGCAGAGGCCCAGCAGAAGACGGAGGAACTACAGAAGCTTGTTCCGCTAACTATCGACCAGATGAAGGCCTTGCTCCCGGAGTCCGTTGCGGGCTGGCCCAGGTTCTCGGTGGCGGCAAATGCTGCTCTCGGTGCGCCATTCTCCACGGGACAATACCAGCTGAATGATTCCGTCACCTTCGATGTCAATATCTACGATTGCGCAGGACAGGAAGGCGCGGGGATCTACAACCGGCAATTCCTTGCGGCTATGGACTTCAAGCCCGCCTCTGATATCGAGGCCGCCATCGTTGATTTCAAAGGATCCAAAGCGCTGGAGCATTTCGACAAGGTCACCCATATTGCCTCATTTACCTTCATGGCAAACGATCGTTTCCTGGTTTCCGTGGAAGGAAAGGATATTGAGAAGAGTGTATTGAGGAAGGCGGGGGAGGATGTGCGGATTACGGCCAAATAACAATGTGCCAATTAACAAATTAGTCAATGTGCCAATGACTTCAATATGTCGACCCATAAATTGATCAAAAATATATTTCTTATGATTAATGCCATGCCAGATAACATTTGATGCATTCTTCTCGAACATCTTTTAAAAAAATGTTGTAACAAACTCAGGTGGCCCTTGCCCCAGCGGGGCAACATGTCAATCGATCGATTGATCGAAATATATTTTATTTTTCATCGATGGTATGTCTGATTGGCAATGATGTCTCTTCTTCCCTGAATATCTTTTTTCTTATATGTTGCCCCTCTGGGGCAAGGGTCGTTTATGTTGGCCGCCAGCCAACCATCACCCCCAATTGTAGCATCACAAATCCAGGCAACCCTTGCTTCGGAGGGGCAATTCGATCAGTCACTAATTATCGAAGCACGCCGCATTGGCACATTGCTCAGCTGTTCTTCAAAACACCTAATTCCCGCCCCACCTTCGTAAACGCCCCTATCGCCTTATCCAAATGCGATTGTTCGTGGGCGGCGCTGAGTTGTACGCGTATCCTTGCCTGTCCCTTGGCTACAACGGGGAAGAAGAACCCGACCACATAGATCCCTTCTTCGAGCAGGCGGGATGCAAAATTCTGGGCAAGCACCGCATCATACAACATGATGGGAACGATCGGGTGATCGCCGGGCTTGATATCGAAGCCGGCTTCGGTCATTTTACTGCGGAAGTATTTTGTATTGTATTCCAGTTTGTCGCGGAGATCGGTAGTTGAAGTGAGCATATCCAGCACCGCAATCGATGCTCCCGTGATCGAAGGCGCCAGCGTATTGCTGAACAGGTATGGCCTCGATTTCTGACGCAGCATATCGATCACTTCTTTCTTCCCGGATGTAAAGCCGCCAGACGCTCCGCCGAGCGCCTTACCCAGGGTACCCGTTATGATGTCTATCTTCCCCATTACCCCGCGGTATTCGTGCGTACCACGGCCGGTCTTACCGAGGAACCCGGAAGAATGACACTCGTCGATCATCACGATCGCGTCGTATTTCTCGGCCAGTGCAACGATCTTATCCAGCTGCGCGATAGTACCATCCATACTGAATGACCCGTCGGTAACGATCACCCGGCTCCGGCATATGGATGCTTCGATCAGTTTGCCTTCCAGGTCTGCCATGCTATTGTGTTCATATCTCAGGCGCTGGGCCTTGCACAACCGTACGCCATCGATGATCGAGGCATGGTTGAGTGAATCCGATATGATCGCATCCTCCTCGTTCAGCAAGGGTTCGAAGACACCGCCATTGGCATCGAAGGCGGCGGCATACAGGATCGTATCCTCGGTGCCGAGGAAACGCGAGAGTTTCTCCTCGAGTTCCTTATGAATATCCTGCGTGCCGCAGATGAAACGGACACTGCTCATCCCGTATCCATGGGTGTCGATGGCCTTGTGAGCCGCTTCGATCACTTTGGGATGGGACGACAGGCCGAGGTAATTATTCGCGCAGAAATTGAGGACGGTCTTTCCATTGACCGTTATCTCCGCGCCCTGTGGACTGGTGATGATGCGTTCGTTCTTATAAAGCCCGGCTTTCCTTATTTCTTCAACCTCTACGGCAATGCGGGTGGCAAATTTTTCGTTCATTGGAGAGTGTGTTTGGCCGCAAACCTACAACAGAAATTTAAAACAGATGAGGATCGAAAGGAGTTAGGAATAAGTAATTGGGAATTTGGAATAAGGCCTTATCAGCACTTTTACTTCATGTAAATATTACCCGGAACATAGTAAATGGTCAAATTATAAGCCTAATCCCCAATTCCCTATTCCTAATTCCTTCTACATCCACTCACTCACCAACTCCATTCCCCGTTCGTTTCACGCAGTTCACACTATAAATCCGGTTTCCTGTCAAGTTCCAATTGGAGCTGGCGGTATACTGGGATATATTTGCTGTAACATTTGCGCGCCAAAAGCGTCAAATAACTAAACCAACGAAAAATAAATGCGCTACAGGCAGATCATACGGATAATTTTAGTGGCCGTTTTCATCGCGGGAGGTTTGCTGGTCCTCCGTTCGGCCCCTTCCAAGAAGGCTACTCCTTCGCAGAAAGAGTGCCTCGATGACTGTTCCAACCGGGAAAGCCCCGATGCCACCCCGGGCTGGGACAACCTCTCCCACCAGTTTTTCTCCTCATTTTGAGGCAAGAATGGCGACTTTTGCTGTTTTCAGTGTAACATTTCACCGACTTAGATCGTATAACTTAAAATTCCGCCGGGCATCAGTAATTTTGCCTGGAATGGAAACTCCGGCTGTTTATGACTGAAAGGGAATATAACGAGTGTGTCAAGACCTACTCTGACAATGTTTATCGCTTCATTCTGAAGAATTTGAGGCATGAGGAAGATGCGCGCGATGTGGTACAGACCGCATTTGAAAAAATGTGGAGGAATCGCAGCGAGGTCGATGCCCAGCGCTCGAAATCGTACCTTTTTACAGTCGCCTATCACCAGATGATCGACCATATTCGAAAGGTGAAACGCATCCAACTGAAGGAAGATTTTAATGAAAATTCGAGGGTCCAGGACCGGCCGGCCAATAACCTGAAGAAGATCCTGGAAGAGGCTTTGAGCCGTTTGAGTGAGACGCAGCGCTCCCTGGTATTGCTGAAGGACTATGAAGGATATAGCTACGATGAGATCGGCAAGATCACGGGACTGAGCGAAAGCCAGGTGAAGGTGTACCTGCACCGGGCGAGGGTCCAGTTAAAGAATTTTTTAGTGAAACCGGAAAACGTGATATAATTAAGGTTAAAGTGAAATGAATATCGATCGCCATAATTACGAAGAGTTCTTTATCCTTTACCTGGATAATGAACTGACGCCGGAACAACGCCAGCGTGTCGACCTGTTCGTGCAGGAGAATCCCGACCTCGCGTCGGAACTTGATCTTCTCATTCAGAGCAAGCTGGTTCCCGACGGCGATATCGTATTTGGCGGTAAGGAAGATTTGATGAAGGAAGACGAGCAGGTCTCCATCAGTTTGAATAATTATGAAGAATGGCTTCTCCTCTATGCCGACAATGAATTGAGCGAACATGATAAATTAAAGGTCGAAGAATTTGCAAATAAGTACCCCGCAGTAAAGACCGACCTGGAGATCTTTCATCAAACACGGTTACAACCCGATAATAATATCATCTTCTTCGATAAGGAATCTCTTTATCGCACGGAGGAAAAAGTGCGTGTTGTTCCTTTCAACTGGAAGCGCATTGCAGCCGCTGCCGCCATTCTTTTAACGGTGGGCATCACTGCCACTCTCCTGTATAATAATAATCATACACAAACACCACCCGATGGCATTGCTGCAGGCGGACAGGAAAAGATAGTTCCTTTACAGAAGCCCGTTCTGTCAATAAAAGAGGATTCCGCTACTACATTATCGCTTGCGGAGAACAGTGCAGGGAAAGAGAACAAGGTTGCGCCTGAATCCATAGATCCTGTCGTTGCCAAAAAAGAAAATGGGGTGAAGCGCAAGCCAGCGATAGAGGTCAGGGAAAAATTGGCGCCTGAACAAAAGGAAATGGCTGTTGTGAAAGAAGAGAAGAAGACGGATAACAATCTTCCGAAGCCAACTTATAATCCCAACATGAAAATGGTGGAAGAGCCTGCTATCCTTGCAAGCAATACACCCGACCTGCGTGAACCATTAACAAATCCGAAGGAAATTAAGCCTCTCAATAGTGTAACTAGCGCGAATGCTCAGCCGTTATACACTTCGAATACATCATCCGGTGCGAACGACGAACCGGAGATGGAACAGTCAGGCAGGAAAAACAAACTCCGTGGATTTTTCCGGAAGATCACCCGGACGTTTGAAAAGAACACCAACATTAAAGCGACAGACGACGATGATCGTTTACTGTTAGGCGGCCTGGCTATTAAATTATAAAATCATTATAAAAAAATTAAGCATGAAAAGGATTTTTACCCTGTGCATCGGGTTATGTACCCTACTGACCAGCTTTGCGCAGATCGACTCAACGGCTAAGCCAAAGACGGATACGATAAAGATCGGCGGAATGGTGATCATTCGCGAACCCGGAGCAAGGGATACGACAAAGACACGGGACAGGGTATTCAGGATATCGGGCCGTGGTGAAGACAGGCGAGCCAGCATCAGCACCAACTGGTGGATCTTCGATATCGGATTCTCGAATTACAATGATCAGACCATCTATAGCGGCGCTGCTGCGCAGGCATTCGCTCCGGGTAGTAATGAAGACTGGTTCAAACTCCGCGCAGGAAAATCGAGGAATGTAAATATCTGGGTCTTCATGCAACGCATCAATCTCGTGAACAGTGTAGTTAACCTTAAGTATGGACTGGGTCTTGAACTGAATAATTATCATTTCGACGATAAGTCCATTCATTTCAACAAGAGCCCGACAGTGGTCGACCGGACATACACCGACCTGAAGAAAAATAAGCTTGCAGCAGATTACCTGACGATGCCTGTTATGCTGAATTTCAATTTCACACCCGGGAAGAGAAGAAACTACGGGATCAGTGCGGGCGTCAGCGCGGGGTATCTCTACAGTGCGCGGCAGAAAGTGAAAGAGGATAACAAGGTTACGAAGACAAAGAGTGATTTCGATCTGCGCAAATGGAAGCTATCTTATGTAGGTGAGATCTCGTTAGGGGTTGTGAAGCTCTACGGCTCGTATGCATTCAAGAGTATGTTTGATAAGGGCCTGGATGTAACGCCTTATAATGTGGGGTTCAGGTTTAGCAATTGGTGAGGAGTCGTCGGAAAGTGAATGGTCAATTGGGGTTAAGTCAAAAATCAAAATTAAAAAACCTCATTCGAAGAGTGCAACTGTCCAATAGATCACATCGACTGAGGCCTAGTTCCCAATTCCTAATTACTTATCCCTATCATAACAAGAATTTCCGCTATAGGAGAAACTCCCTAGTAAAACTCATCCCGCACCGGTAATAACCAGTGCGGGATTTTTCTTTGCATCATTTTTGCTTAAGCCTTACCTTGTCAAACAATCGTTAAAGAAATCCACATCGAAAATAAAAGATCCAATACCCCGTTTCCCTGGTGACGGACAAGGACAGCCCATGAAAAATTTACTGGTATTTTCTTCTGTTATTCTAGGCAGCGGTTTGATGCTCATTCATTCAAATCAGGCACACCATACTCCCGCTTCTTCGGCAATGAAGAGAACGGAGGCGGCAGGTCCTGTTGGGGCAATTTCCATTCTTATCGATAAATCGGATTACGAACTTAGCGTATATGACGAGAAGGGTTGGTATGCCACCTATCCCGTTGTATTCGGAAATAATAACCTGGGCGATAAAAAAATGGAAGGAGATAAGAATACACCGGAAGGGACTTTCAGGATAACGAATAAAAAGATTCACGAGAAATGGTTCCGCTTCATGGGTCTCGACTATCCTACAAAAGAGAGTTGGGATAAGTTCCGCCGTCGCAAACAAACGGGTGAGATACCTGCATCGGCTTCAATCGGTGGCTCAATCGGCATACATGGCACATGGCCTCACGAAGATTTTGTAATTGATAAGTATAAGAATTGGACCGACGGCTGCATCTCCATGAAAAACGGCGACGTTTTGGATTTATACGGCTTCACACCATCGGGAACAACAGTTACCATTCGTCAATAAGACTATACTCCAAAAAAAAATTCACTATCAATGCAGAAGGGCAAGCTCTTTAAGAATCTATAGTGATCAATATTAGCTAATATGGGATGTCAACCGGTTGACACCTGGTTGACATCCCGAAAAATATTTCCACCGAACTCCAAAGAGGTATGATTTTTGCCAACTATTCGGCTTTACCAACTTAGTTCGAAAAACCTTTTAAAGCAGCATATCCGGCTGCTTTATTTTTTTATACCCTTCCCTTACTTATTTCCTCTACAACGGCCGGATCCAGCAGAGTTGTTATGTCGCCGAGGTTACTGGTCTCACCCTCCGCTATCTTCCTCAATATCCTCCTCATGATCTTCCCGCTTCTCGTCTTTGGTAATCCCTTTACGAATTGGATCTTGTCAGGCTTGGCAATGGGACCAATGATCCTCGAAACAGTGGCCAGTACACCTTTCCTGTTCAGTTCGCTGTCCGCCTGGTTGCCGTTATATATTACATAAGCATATATCCCCTGTCCCTTGATATCATGCGGATAGCCGACCACCGCGCTCTCGACAACACCCGTGTGCATGTTGATCGCATTTTCCACTTCCGCCGTTCCTATACGATGCCCGCTCACATTCAACACATCGTCTACACGGCCGGTGATGCGATAGAAACCATCATCGTCCTTCATCGCGCCATCTCCCGTAAAATAAAGATCGGGGTAGGTGGCAAAGTAATTCGTCCGGCATCGCTCATGATCTCCATAAGTGGTACGCAGTATCGCCGGCCATGGAGCTTTTATACAAAGATTGCCTTTCAAAAGACCATGCTCATCCTTTTCAGTGACCTCCTTTCCACCCTCATCTACCAACACCGGTTGCACGCCCGGCAGTGGGAGCGTTGCCCAGCCTGGCCGGGACGGTGTGATCCCCGCAATGTTCGATATCAACATACCTCCCGTTTCCGTTTGCCACCATGTATCGACAATGGGACATCTCTTCTTTCCTATATGTTCGTTGTACCAATGCCAGGCTTCTTCGTTGATGGGTTCACCCACCGTGCCTAACACCTCGAGCGAGGAGAGGTCCTTGCCCTTGACCGGATCGAGACCGAAGCCCATAAGACTCCTGATGGCTGTGGGAGCGGTATAAAGAATATTGACCTTGTGCTTGTCGACAATATCCCAAAACCTTCCTGCATCGGGAAACGTAGGTATGCCTTCGAACATCAGCGAGGTGGCGCCCGCACTCAGTGGGCCGTACACGATATAGCTATGCCCGGTGATCCAGCCGATATCAGCCGTACAGAAATGAATTTGCCCCGGCTTGTATTGGAAAACATTTACAAAGGTGTAATTGGTCCATACCATATATCCGCCGCTGCTATGTACCACACCCTTCGGCTTCCCCGTACTTCCGGATGTATATAAAATGAATAGTGGATCCTCGGCATCCATTTCTTCCGCTGCGCCCCATCCATCACTCCCGTTTGCTGTTTCAGATACACGCAGCATCTCGTCTTCCCACCACACATCGCGGTCCTTGAGCATGGAGACCGGGGTTTGGGTGCGCTTGTACACGATCACCCTCTTCACCGTTTTATTACCTATCAATGCATCATCTATCACCGACTTCAATGATATATCCTTCGGTCCGCGGAATGCGCCGTCGCATGTAATGATGAAATACGCCTTTGCATCTTCAAGCCTATCCGCAATACTCTGTGCCGAGAACCCGCCGAAGATGACGGAATGAATGGCACCGATCCTTGCACAGCCCAATACGGCGATCGACAGCTCCGGTACCATGCCCATGTAGATACAGACCCGGTCGCCCTTCTTCACCCCATTATTCTTCAGCACTTGTGCAAACTGGCAGACCTTCTCATGAAGTTCGTTATAGCTAATGACGCGATGCTGCTCGGAAGGATCATTCGGTTCCCATACGATCGCTGGAGTATCCCCCAATGTGGCCAGGTGACGGTCGAGGCAATTCTCCGTAATATTCAATTTGCCTCCATCGAACCATTTAATGGAGGGCTCCCGGAAATTCCATTCCAATACTTTCCCCCATTTCTTTCTCCAGGTAAAATGTTCTGCTATGCGGCCCCAGAAGCCTTCGGGGTCCTCCACGCTTTCGCGATAGGCCTCCCTATAGGCATCAAAACTTTTTATCTGGTAAGGATATGACATCGACGAACGCTTGAGGTGATTGGAATATCGAGTGGTAAATTTAAATTGATGTTGCCGAATATCGCTTAAAAAATGCGATAACATTTTCAGGATGATGGTTTATCTTTCATGCACACTCAGCCATATGACCCAAACTTCAACAAAGGGAATTCGCAAGGTAATCGCCGCCTCTTCTGTCGGTACGCTCATCGAGTGGTACGATTTTTACATTTTCGGGATGCTTGCCAAGACCATCAGCACACAATTCTTTCCCGAGGGAAATGCAACGGCCGCCCTGCTGAGCACATTGGCCATCTTCGCAGCGGGCTTCATTGTCCGGCCGTTCGGCGCATTGGTCTTCGGCCGTCTGGGAGATCTCATCGGGCGCAAATACACTTTCCTGCTGACATTGGTATTGATGGGAGGTTCCACCTTTCTCATCGGCCTGGTGCCCGGGTATAAGACCATCGGCATAGCAGCGCCATTACTCGTATTGCTACTGCGCCTGGTACAGGGGCTTGCTCTCGGTGGAGAATATGGTGGAGCGGCTACCTATGTTGCCGAGCACTCTCCCGCCAACAGGAGAGGCTATTATACGAGCTGGATTCAAACAACGGCAACACTCGGGCTCTTCGTGGCGCTCGGTATCATTATGCTTGTTAAATTAAACATGCCCGACGCGTCCTTCAATTCTGAATGGGGCGGCTGGCGTTATCCCTTCTGGATCTCTATTGTACTTGTGGTCATTTCCGTTTATATAAGACTTCGTATGGCGGAGTCGCCCTTGTTCTCGAAACTGAAGGCCGAGGGAAAGACATCCGTAAATCCATTGAAGGAGAGTTTTAATAAGAAGAGCAATTTTAAAATGGTACTCCTCGCCTTGTTCGGCGCAGTAATGGGCCAGGGGGTCATCTGGTACACCGGGCAATTCTATGCACAGAGTTTCCTGGAGACGAAATGCAATATCGGCTTCGAACAAAGCCGGACCATCATGCTCTGGGCAATACTCTTCGCCACGCCCTTCTTTCTCTTCTTTGGATGGCTAAGCGACCGGATCGGAAGGAAATGGATCATGCTGACGGGGATGCTGCTGGGAGTACTTCTCTATCGACCCATTTTTTCAACCTTCCTCAAGGATACCAATGTGAAGGAATGGAAGGATTTCATCATTGTAAAGGAAGACACGAAAGTGTCTTATTATAAAGGTGACTCCGTGCTACTGGTATCTTCGGTGTACGAGACGCCGGACAAGGCAAGATTCACCAGGGTGATCAGTGATACGCTTACGAAGGGCCGTAACGACGAGGATCACATTGTGCAGGCAAATAAAAATGCCGTTTATATAAACAAGCAATTGTCTACCTCCGCCTATGTAAAATTCATTTCCCTCGTCTGGATAATGATCTTCCTCGTCACGATGGTCTATGGACCGGTTGCCGCCTTCCTGGTTGAACTGTTCCCGACAAAGATCCGTTATACCTCCATGTCCCTGCCCTATCATATCGGCAATGGCGTCTTTGGCGGCCTCGTGCCGTTCATCGGGCTGTTACTGACAACCACCTATCCGTCCGATCCATTGGTCGGCCTATGGTATCCGATCGGCATAGCGGCACTTTGTTTCGTGATCGGGGCGGTGTACCTGAATAATAAGATCGATAAGAATGTGGACGATTAAATTAATTATATGAATAATCTGAAAAAAATATTGGGTCTTCTCTGGCTCGTGCTCGGCCCCGTCATCATCTTCTTCCTGGTGCAGGGAGCCATCACGCATATCGACAGCGGTGGTAAAAAGGATATTAACAATCCCATAATATGGATCATCATCATAACAATCTTCACACCTATCGCGCTGGGTCTTATGATCTTTGGCTGGTATGCCTTCAAGGGAGAATACAAGGCATTGCCCTCGAGTTCAGTTGAAATTTGAAAGGTTTAGTCCTAACTATTTTCATAACCCACGGTTATGCGTTACTTTCGCATAACCGTGAATCAAAAAAGCCGCATATATAATTTTCGACACTCGGTCAGCAGCATCTTCATGATCATTGCGTTGATCTGGCTCACCATTAGTGTACCCTTCGTATATGCAGCCCAGCAAAATGCTCTCGTCGAGAAGAACATGAAGTCGGAGCGTATTTCGAACGACAAATCATCCAACCCACTTGGAAGTAATACCGAAGAGAAAGCGCCATCCGGCATAAATTCTTTTTCGGAAGAATACCTTCATCATTCGGATGAGCTATTTCACGCCGCTGAAATTTTCCTTAGCTATCACGCCCCCCACGATATTGCCGAATACCGGGCCTTTCATGGGGAACTGTTGTGCCCTCCGCCCAACCTTATTTCCTGATCTCCCTTACTTTTTATTGTTTCTACCGATCGCTATCCGCGTATTGGCTGATCATGACATTCATTGAACAATCATGAATTGGCCCAGGCGCTCCGTAGCGAGCCTCGGTTGCTAAGGAAATGATAAGAACGTATGCGGTACGGTCCACCGAATGGGTGAACCATCGTCACCCCGTTTTCAGTACGTCAATTACGGCCCTGCTTGTCCAGGCTGGGGCCACTCTTGAGTTTTTCCCTGACGGCATTGAAAGAATCCAGCCCCATGCATCGAAAAAACTTTAATCAACATTACAACGAAATATATGGCACCACGTGCAAAAGATTATTTTAAAAGTATCACCAGCGACCTTCCCTCTTCGATAGTTGTCTTTCTTGTCGCACTACCTCTTTGTCTGGGCGTAGCGCTTGCATCAAATGCCCCTTTGTTCAGTGGCCTCATTGCGGGGATCACGGGCGGTATTGTTGTCGGTCTTGCAAGTAAATCTCATTTGAGTGTGAGCGGACCTGCCGCAGGCCTCACGGCTATTGTCGCCACCGCCATTGCAACGCTTCCTTCTTTCGAGGCCTTCCTCGTTGCCGTAGTGCTTTGCGGCCTCATCCAGATCCTATTGGGCTTCTTAAAAGCGGGCATCATCGGGGACTATATACCGGCCAGTGTTATCAAAGGAATGTTGGCGGCCATCGGACTGATCCTGGTCCTGAAACAATTTCCGCACCTCATCGGGTATGATAAGGACTTCGAGGGCAGCGAGACCTTCCGGCAGATGGATAACGAGAATACATTCTCCGGGATATTCTCTGCGCTCAATCATATAACGCCTTCCGCTGCCCTAATAGGCATTGTGTGTCTCGCGCTCCATTTTGCCTGGGAGAAGATCACGGCGGGCCGCAAAGGATTCATCCGGCTTATCCCGGCTCCGTTGCTGATAGTGCTGACAGGCATCGGCATCAATGAGGTCATCAAGCTATACTATCCCGCCATTGCGGTTGGCGCCGGTCATCTCGTCAATATCCCGGTGGCCACCTCGGGAAAGGAGTTCTTTTCATTCTTCACCCAACCGGAATGGAGTCATCTTCTCAATACCAAGGTACTGGTTACGGGTGTCACGCTGGCCATTGTGGCAAGCCTGGAAAGCCTGTTAAGTATCGAAGCTGCCGACGAACTCGATCCCTTTCAACGTGTCACTCCCACCAACCGCGAGCTGAAAGCGCAGGGATTGGGAAATGTTGTTTCAGGGCTGTTTGGGGGACTGCCCGTCACCAGCGTCATCGTACGCACTTCCGCCAATGTCAATGCCGGCGCGAAGACGAAGGTCTCCACCATTCTTCACGGGTCACTGCTGTTATTATCGGTGGCGTTCATTCCCGTTTTGCTGAACCTCATTCCCAATGCTGCGCTCGCGGCTATTCTTATCTTTACCGGCTATAAACTGGCAAAGCCTTCCCTGTTCAAGGCGTTTTATAAAAAAGGATGGGACCAATTCCTTCCTTTTATCTTTACCATCGTGGCCATCTTACTGACTGACCTGCTGAAGGGAGTCTTGATAGGACTGGGCGTTGGACTGTTCTTTGTTATCAGGAGTAATTTCAAAACGGCGGTATTCGTGGTAAACGATGCCAATAAATATCTTTTCCGTCTTCGGAAAGATGTTTCTTTCCTCAACAAGCCGATCATTCGTAATGGGCTGGAAAAGGTGCCGCCGGACTCGTATGTTCTCATCGACGCCTCGAGGGCGGATTTTATCGATAAGGACATTGTTGAAACGATCGAAGATTTCATGATACACGCTCACTTGAAGAACATCAGGGTCGAATTGAAACGAAGCCAGTACAAGGACCAGGGATTCAAGCAAACGGTAAACGGAGGGAAAGAAGCCGTAGCAAAAAAAGAAGCCAAACAAATTAATCAACCCGTCTCTTGAAAAGGAGAACTAAATAATAAATAAATGGAAGAGATAGCATCATACGAGAAATTGCTGCTGGAGAATAAAGCATGGGCCGCCGAAAAAATTGCCGGCGATCCCGGTTTCTTTGAGCGGCTTGCACATTTGCAGACGCCAGAATTCCTCTGGATCGGCTGCAGCGACAGCCGCGTGCCGGCCAATGAGATCACCGGAACGCAACCGGGAGAGATATTCGTGCATCGCAACATCGCGAACATGGTCATACATACCGATGTGAACCTGCTGAGCGTGGTTGAATTTGCCGTCACGCACCTCAAGGTGAAGCATATCATCGTATGCGGTCACTATGGATGCGGTGGTATCAAGGCGGCGATGGGCAACCATGACTACAAGCAGGTGCTGAACATGTGGCTGCGCAATATAAAGGACGTGTATCGCCACAACCGGGAGGAACTGGATGCGATAGCGGATGAGGAGCTACGCACCGACCGCCTTACGGAGCTGAACGTGATAGAGCAGGTGCAGCGGCTTTCGAAGACATCCATTGTTCAAAGGGCCTGGAAGCACGAGAAACGGCCCGATCTGCATGGCTGGGTGTATGGACTGAAGGATGGATTGATCAACCCGGTATTCGAGCTGAAGGCAGGTACGGCGTTGGATCCGTTGTATGAGTTTGATGATCTGTGAATCTTCGATCGTGAAACGTGAATCGTGAATCGTGAATACAACACACTATAATGAGAATATTCGAATCGAGTAAGGTCCTGTCCTGGTCGATTCGAATATTCATATAGCGGAGTGTATTCACGTTCACGATTCACGTTGAGGATTCACGTTGAGGATTCACGCCTTTTCCATAGGTTTGTACCATGTCAATCGAAGTCAGCAACCTGCTTAAGGTCTATGGCGAACAAAAAGCAGTCAATCATATTTCTTTCAAAGTAGAGAAGGGTGAGATCGTAGGTTTTCTCGGACCAAATGGAGCGGGGAAATCGACCACGATGAAGATCATCACGGGATACCTGCAGCAAAATGCCGGCGAAGCGATCGTTTGCGGCATCAATGTGAAAGAACAGCCGCTGGCCATCAAGAAGAAGATCGGCTATCTCCCCGAATTGAACGCGTTGTATTATGACATGTATGTGAGGGAATATCTCGGCTTCGTCGCCGAGGTTCATGAGATCGCCGACAAGCAAAAGGCAATCGATACTGCGATCGACACGGTAGGCCTCCGGTTGGAATCGAAAAAGAAGATCGGCCAGCTCTCCAAGGGTTACAAGCAGCGCGTCGGGCTTGCAGCGGCACTCATTCACCATCCCGAGGTATTGATCCTCGACGAACCCACCAGCGGGCTCGATCCCAACCAGATCATAGAGATCCGTGAAGTGATCCGCCAGCAGGGCGAGGATAAAACGGTGCTTTTCTCCTCGCATATTCTGCAGGAAGTGGAGGCGATCTGCGACCGCGTCATCATCATCAACAAGGGAGAATTGGTGGCAGACGACAAACTCAGCAATCTCCAGCGATCGGATAACGATATGCACACCGTGATCGTCCAGTTCAAGGAAAAAATAGACAAACGACTGTTAGAACCGATCACCGGTATTGAAACCATCGGCGAAGTACCGGCCACTCTTCTCACCTCGTCGGGCTCCGGCTTCCGGCTACAAACGATGCAGGCCGAGTCTGTCAAAAAACAAATATTTGCCTTGGCTTTGCAACATAATCTCAACATCGTTTCTTTGCAAAGCGAAAGTCAAAGCCTGGAAAATATTTTCAGAACGCTTACGCAGCAATAAACCTGTCGGCCTTGGAATTCAGCGAAGCAGCGGGGCCGGCTACAAAAAATAAAACCAGTCATGAGTTACATTTCCGAAATTTTCGCCCGGCAGATATTGGATAGCCGTGGTAATCCGACCGTAGAAGTAGATCTAATAACAGACGAAGGCGCGGTTGGGCGTGCGGCCGTACCAAGTGGCGCCAGCACCGGCATACATGAGGCGGCGGAATTGCGTGATGGCGATAAGAAGAAATATCTCGGTAAGGGCGTATTGAAGGCCGTGAAGAATGTGAACGATATAATCGCACCCACGTTGCTCGGCGCCGATGTAGCAGACCAAACAGGCATCGATCAGCTGATGATAGAGCTCGATGGTACGGAGAATAAAACCAAGCTCGGCGCCAATGCCATTCTCGCCGTGAGTATGGCCGCGGCAAAGGCTGCTGCTGAAGAAGCATCTCTTCCCCTCTATCGTTATATTGGTGGGACCAATGCAAAGGTGTTGCCGATCCCAATGATGAATATCCTGAATGGTGGCGCACACGCAGACAACAAGATCGACTTCCAGGAGTTCATGGTCATGCCGGTCGGCGCCTCCGATTTCAGCGAAGGTCTTCGCTGGGGTGTGGAGATCTTCCATGCATTGAAATCAGTATTGAAGAAAAAAGGTTTCAGCACGAACGTCGGCGACGAAGGAGGATTTGCTCCGAATATCCAGTCCAACGAGGAGGCCATTGAAACGGTGTTGACGGCTATCAGCGCTGCAGGGTACAAGACAGGCTCGCAGATCATGATCGCAATGGATGCCGCTAATAGCGAACTGTGGGACGCGAAGAAGAAGAAATATGTTTTTCATAAGAGCAGTGGCAAGGAAATGACCAGCGAGCAACTGGTGAAGTACTGGACAAGCTGGGTAAAGCAATACCCCATTGCCTCGATAGAAGATGGAATGGCAGAAGATGATTGGGCTGGCTGGAAGATGCTGACTGAATCCGTAGGAACCAAATGTCAGCTGGTGGGCGATGATCTTTTCGTCACCAATGTTACCCGCCTTCAGCAGGGCATCGATAAGAGCATTGCGAACGCATTGCTCGTGAAAGTAAACCAGATCGGTACCATCACAGAAACCATCAATGCGGTGACGCTTGCACAACACAATGGCTTCAATACGATCATGAGTCACAGAAGCGGTGAGACGGAAGACACAACGATCGCCGATTTGGCTGTAGCGCTCAATTGCGGACAGATCAAGACCGGCTCCGCTTCCCGTACCGACCGG
>Ga0193753_10000358_pt1 | contig 45703 bp, 41 predicted proteins | sample H1c2metaG_FD_144925 | JGI IMG/M metagenome (GOLD analysis project Ga0193753, IMG submission 144925) | Soil microbial communities from a riparian zone of the East river system, Colorado, United States - H1c2 | ecosystem: Environmental > Terrestrial > Soil > Riparian zone | place: USA: East...
GGGCCCGCACGCGTCGTTTCGGCTTACGTGACACCCATCACAAACGCAATCGTTGCGGATCGTCATCGTTACGCGAAGGGGATATCTATGACTAGCGATCGCTGGAAGCCGTCGCCGTATTTCGCGCAAACCTTGGCAGAGGCTTTCGCGCATCGCGGCGCAACGCAGGCGAATGAAGCCATCGCGCATGGCCAGTATCCGGACCGCGCGCCGAGTGCGGCGATTCCGGATCCGACTACCGCAAGCGCTGCCCCGGAGCCGACCGACAACCGCGCGCACGACGCCTGTCCCGAACTGAGCGCGCTGATCGATCTGCTGGGCACGGCCGAAGCCGCCCACGACGTGGTCGTGCTGCTGATCGAAGTGACCACCGAGGATATCGCCGATCTCGACTGCTCGATCAAATCGTGCGATTTCGACCGGGCCGCGTTGCGCCTGCACCGCATCGTCGGCGGCTACCAGATACTCGGGCCTTCGTCATTGGTAGAGGACGGCCGCGCCCTGCTGGTCGAATTGCGCACGCTGCGCAGCGGCGCGACGCTGTCGCGGCTGTGCCGCTTCCGCGACCACCTGATCTCGATGATGCAACGGCTTGAGAACGCCGTTGCCGCGCAGCGCACGGAGCGCTTGCTCAGGGCGTAGGCTGCGCCTCGGCCACACACGGCAGCCCCAGCGCCTGGCGCAGCCCGCTGCGATAGCTGCGGCCCGAGGTCATACGCTTTCCGCTGCGCATCCGCACCATGTACTGGCCGGCGCCGTAGGCCTCGATCTGCTCGATCAGGTCGATCCTGACGATGCGCGAACGATGGATGCGGACGAACAGCTTCGGATTCAGCCGCGCCTGGATGCCGGACAGGGTCTCGCGCAGCAACAGGCTGCGGCCGTCGACGTTCAGCTCGACATAATTACCTTGCGCCAGCACGTATTCGATATCGCGCACCGCCACGATCCGCAAACGCAGACCATCCGGCACCGCCAGCCGTTCCGGATAGGACGCCGCGCCCTCCGTCGCCGGTGCGCGGTCGGCATCCGGGTCGCGCGCCGACAGCTGATGCCGTACCCGCTGCACCGAATCGTGCAGGCGGTCCGGCGCCACCGGCTTCACCAGATAATCCACGGCGCGCGCATCGAACGCCTGCACCGCATGTTCGGAATAGGCGGTCACGAACACCACCAGCGGCCGTTGCGACGGCGGCAGCCGGTCGAGCATGCCGAAACCATCCAGCTGCGGCATGCGCACATCGACGAACACCACATCCGGGGCCAGCGTACGCAGCCCCTGCGCGGCGGACTCGCCATCGCCGAACTCCGCCAGCACCTCCACCGACGACTCGCGACCCAACAGGCGATTCAGCCGGGCCCGCGCCAGCGGTTCGTCGTCGACGATCACCGCGCGCAGGACCCGCATCATGCCGCCACCCGTTCGCGACGCAACGGCACGCGCAGCCGCGCGTGGGTGCCGCCTTCGGGCACGCTGTCCAGCCGCAACGAATATTCGCTGCCGAACAGGCACTCCAGCCGCGAACGGATGTTGGCCAGGCCGGTGCCGTGGCGAGGCGCGACGGACTGGCCGGCGCCGTCGTCGCTCACTTCCAGCAGCAGCCATGCGCCCTCGCTGCGCACCCGCACGCCGAGATGGCCGGGCGCTATTTTTTCGGCGATCGCGTGCCTGATCGCGTTCTCGGCCAGCGGCTGCAACAGCAACGGCGGCACCAGCGCATCGGCAAGACCCAGGTCGATGTCCCATCGCAGCTGCAGGCGCTCGCCGAGCCGCACTTTCTCGATTTCAAGGTAATGCCGCAGCAGCCGCAACTCCTCGTGCAGCGGCACCAGCGAGCGTTGCCGGTGATCCAGGCTGCTGCGCAGCAACTCGCCCAGACCGACCAGCATCCGGTCGGCCGCTGCGGCGTCGCGATGCACCATCTCCGCGATCGAATTCAGCGCGTTGAACAGGAAATGGGGATTGAGCTGCGCGCTCAACGCCTCCAGCCGCGTTTCGACCAGGCGCGCCTGCAGCTGTTCCGCCTGCCGCTGCCGCTGCAACGCGCGCCGGCCGAACAGCCAGGCGTGCGCGACCCCGACGTTGAGCCAGCCGAGCAGGAAGTTGTTGAACACGCTGGTGACCAGCACATCGCGGAACGGCGGCAGCACCCGGTACCAGCCCAGCCACGGATTCAGGTAGTACACGCACACCGCGCGCAGGAATACGATGCCGATCACGGCCGCCATCAACACGCTGATCGAGCGCATCAGGCTGCCGCGTTCGATCGGATGGCTTTCGACGAGCCAGAACAGGCCCAGCGAAAACGGGATCCACAACCACGCCGAGGCGATGCCCCTGCGCAAGGCTTGACCCAGGGTGAGCGTTTCGCCGCCGCCGAACTGCATCGTCAGCAGTTGACCGGTCGTGACCAGGCCTTCCAGCGTCCACCAGACGGTCACCGCCAAGACCACTAGCCAGCCACGTCGCGACATGCTTCCACGCTAGCGATGCCTGACGGCCGTTGCAACCGGGCGGCCGGGCGTTGATCCCCGCCTGCGATGCCTTCGTCACATCGCGCTTGCCGCGCTACGTCCGCGGGCGGAGGTTGCCGCCGTCTCCCTGCCCTCGGTGAACGCCATGAAACGCTCCGCCGCATTGTCCGCCGCGCTCGCGCTCTGCCTGTGCGCCAGCGCATTCGACGCCTACGCCATGGACCATGCGCAGCATTGCGCACCGATCAAGATCTTCGGCGAAGGGGTGATCTCCCGCCCAGGCAACAACTGGGAGTCGCGGCTGTCCCTGTCCCCGGACCGCAACCTGGCGCTGTGGACGGTGGGCAACGATTTTGCCGGCGACCAGCTGACCATCCTGGTCTCGGAATACCGTCGCGGCGGCTGGGGCGAACCGGTGATCGCGCCGTTCTCGGGCCAGTACGACGATGTCGACACCGTGTTCTCGCCCGATGGCAGGACGGTCTACTTCTCTTCCAGGCGCCCGCTGCAGAACGGCGGCCAGGCGCTGGAAAAATTCGATCTGTGGAAGGTGCGTTACAGCGCCGCGCGCGGCTGGGGCCAGCCCGAACATCTCGGCGCGGGTCCCAACACCGATGCCGACGAGCTGTATCCCAGCATCGACCGCCACGGCAATCTCTACTTCGGCAGCGATCGCGACGGCGCCAAATGGGACGTATGGCGCAGCACGCGCCTGCGCAACGGCGGTTTCGGCCCCGCGGTCAAGCTGGGCGACGGCGTCAACACCGCGCAGTACTGGGAATACAACCCCGAGATCTCGCCCGACGGCAGGACGCTGTTGTTCGCTTCGCTGAGCCGTGCCGGCGGCTATGGCTGGGGCGACATCTATCGCAGCGACGTGCGGCACGGCGTATTCCGTCCGGCGCAGAACCTGGGGCCATGCATCAATTCGGCGGCCGACGACTATCACCCGACCATGTTGTGGGACGAGAACCGGTTGATCTGGATCCGCAACTTCATCGAGGACCCGGACTGGTACCCGGATTTCTTCATCACCAAACTCAAGCTGGACGACTGATCGCAGCGTTTACACCCTAGCGCTGTGCTTGTTGCCCCTCCCGGGTGCGGGAGGGGACTTTTTCGTCCATGAAAACAGGCGCCGTGAAGTTCGCGCTTGCCTGCACATGAAAAAAGGGCCGGCAATGCCGACCCTTTTTTTCATCGCCCGGCACAAGCCGGGACGAAGCCATTTTCAGGCACGCGAACCGCGACGCGATCCCGCGTACGCACCCGCATAGGCACCCTGACCGCCCGTGCGATGCTGCTTGGGGCCGGCGTGCGCATGCGCGCCTGCGCCGCGGTCGCCCGGCTTGCCGTGCGCGCGATGCGCCGGCTTGCTCGGCGCGCGGCTCGGCGGACGCTGGCCGCCTTGACGCTGCTGGCCGCCGTTCTTGGGGATCGGCGTGTCCAGACGGATCGGCTTGCTCGGCGCGAACCCTTCGATCACGTCCATCACCAGATCGACTTTCAGCATGCGCTGGATCTGGCGCAGCAGGCCGCCTTCCTCCGGCGACACCAGCGACAAGGCTTCGCCCTGCGCGCCGGCACGGCCGGTGCGGCCGATGCGGTGGATGTAATCCTCGGCCACCATCGGCAGATCGTGGTTGATCACCAGCGGCAGGTTGGGGATGTCGAGGCCGCGCGCGGCGACGTCGGTCGCCACCAGCACGCGCGCCTTGCCGGCCTTGAACAGGTTCAACGCCTTCTGGCGCTGCGCCTGGCTCTTGTTGCCGTGGATCGCGACGGCCTTCAGGCCGGCGGTCTCCAGCTGCTCGGCGAGGCGATTGCAGCCGTGCTTGGTCTTGCCGAAGATCAGCACCTGGTCGGTGTGGCGCTTGCTCAGGATCTCGATCAGCAGGTCGCGCTTGCGCGAACCGTCGACCGGATGCGCGCGGTGCACGATGGTCTCGGCGATGGTGTTGCGCGCCGTTACCTGCACCTGCTGCGGATTGCGCATGAACTCCAGCGCCAGCGACTTGATCTGGTCCTCGAACGTGGCCGAGAACAGCAGCGTCTGCCGCTCCTTCGGCACGCGGTTGAGGATGCGCTTGATCGCGGGCAGGAAGCCCATGTCGAGCATGCGGTCGGCTTCGTCCAGCACCAGCACTTCGATTTCGTCGAGCTTGGCGGTGCCGCGCTCGAGGTGGTCGATCAGGCGGCCGGGCGTGGCGACGAGGATGTCGACGCCGCGACGCAGGTTGTCCATCTGCGGACCCATGCCGGCGCCACCGTAAATGGTGGTGGTGTTCAGGCGCAGGTGCTTGCCGTAGGTGCGCAGGCTGTCGGCGACCTGCACCGCGAGTTCGCGGGTAGGGGTCAGGATCAGCGCGCGTGGCTTGCGCGGGCCGTTGGGCGGGGTGAGTTTCGACAGGCGCTGCAGCAGCGGCAGCGCGAACGCAGCCGTCTTGCCGGTGCCGGTCTGGGCGCCGCCGAGCAGGTCGTGGCCGGCCAGCGCGAGCGGGATGGCCTGTTCCTGGATCGGCGTCGGCGTGGTGTAGTTGTTTTCGGCGAGCGCGCGCAGCAGCGCGGGCGAAAGCCCGAGGGTTTCGAACGTCATTGAATGTGTAGCTCCGATAGGGCACGGCACGCCGCCTTGGCGGTGGACCGTTTACTCGAAGCTTCCTAGGAACCGCGCTGCGAGTAACTGATTTGACGGTTCCGGACATTCCGGACCGTGTCTGCGCGACGAAAGACGTGCGGGATAAGTGGCCGCGGTGGTCGTGATTGTTGCCATTTCGACCTTGCGGCAGGCGTACCAGGAACAGGCAGCCGCGTTGCAAACAGGGCGGAGCTTACGCGAAAGAAGCTGAATAGGCCACTTATTCCTGCATTTACCTCGTTTTCCTCAGGCAAACCCTGCGACGGCCCCGTTTGGCCACATATACCCCAGACCTGCCAGAAGCGCTCCACATGCGGTAGCCACGCCCCTGAGCGCCCGAATCGGGCGGCGAGGCGGCGCAGCAAGGCTTTTGCGACAATCGGCCGCATCGGGGATCGATGAGGGAGAACGGCATGAGAGAAGGTCCGGGCATCCTGCTGGCGCGCCTGCTGATGGCCAGCGTATTCGTGGTGATGGGCGCCTACCGGCTCCTGGCTGCGGCCGACGGTGCGGCGATACCCAACAGCACCCTGGTGTTCAGTGCTGTGGAGCTGGTGCTGGGACTGCTGGTCGCGATCGGCTGGAAGCTTCGCCTTACCGCGTCGCTGGCGGCGTTGCTGATGCTGGCCGACGCGCTGCTGTCGCACCCGTTCTGGGCGCTGCAAGGGCCCGAACGCGGCGCGCAGCTGCTTCATTTCATGAAGAACATCAACACCGTCGGCGGCTTCTTGCTGTTGGCATTGCTGGCCGGCGGCAAGCCGCGCCGTCTGTAGGCCCGAACAGCGATGAACTCCCCGGCGAAATCGCTGCTGCGCATGCGCAGCGGGCACGAAAGCGGCCGCGTCGGCATGGTCGAACTGTTCTTCGACCTGGTATTCGTGTTCGCGGTGACGCAGCTTTCGCATACGCTGCTGGCGCAGCTCACCCTGACGGGCGCCCTGCAGACGGCATTGCTGTTCGTGGCGATGTGGTGGGTGTGGATCTACACCTCGTGGATCACCAACTGGCTCGATCCCGAACGCATCCCGGTGCGGCTGATGCTGTTCGCGCTGATGCTGGCCGGATTGCTGATGTCTTCGTCGATTCCCAAGGCGTTCGCCGCGCACGGCCTCGCCTTCGCCGGTGCGTATGCGTCGATGCATGTGGGGCGCACGCTGTTCATCCTCTGGGCCACGCGCAACGGCCCCATCGGGCTGCATCGCAATTTCCAGCGCGTGATCGTGTGGCTATCGATCTCCGGCGCGCTCTGGATCGTCGGCGGCTTCAACCAGGGCGAAGCGAGATTCGGCTGGTGGCTGCTGGCCTTGTCGATCGAATTCGTCTCGCCGCTGGCGTATTTCTGGGTACCGGGCCTGGGCGGCTCGACCACGGCCGACTGGGATGTGGACGGCAACCATTTGGCCGAGCGCTGCGGCTTGTTCGTCATCATCGCACTGGGCGAATCGTTGCTGATCACCGGCGCGACCTTCGCCGGACTGTCGTGGCGCGCGGAGACGATCGGCGCATTCCTGATCGCGTTTCTCGGCAGCATCGCGATGTGGTGGATCTACTTCGACACCGGCGCCGAACGCGGCCACCAGCGCATCGCCCACAGCGCCGACCCGGGTCGCGTGGCACGCAGCGCCTACACCTATCTGCATCTGTTGATCGTAGGCGGCATCGTGGTTTGCGCGGTCGCCGACGAAATCGTGCTGATGCATCCCGGCCACGCCGAGGACAGCGGTATCGCCGTGATCCTCGGCGGACCCGCGCTGTACCTGCTCGGCAACGCGCTGTTCAAGTGGGTGACCAACGACCGCCACGGGCCGCCGTTGTCGCATCTGATCGGTTTGCTGTTGCTGTTGGCGCTGGCACCATTCGCATTCGCGCACCTGTTCTCGGCGCTGGCGCTGGGCGCGACGACCACCGCGATCCTCATCCTGGTCGCTGCTTGGGAAACCATCGCGATGCACCGGCCAGCGCGCGCTTCGTAGCCCTCCTCTCGGTTGCTGCTGGGTTGCGGTAACTTGTTAGATGGAGAAACGCTTCCGGGCTTTGCCCGGGTCACTTTCTTTGTTGGCCCAAAGAAAGTAACCAAAGAAAGGGCCTAAACGACTTCTGAATTTAGTCGTCGCAGCAGCCACGCGGCGCTATGTGCCTCTCGTCGTTTGTGGCTTTCTTTCCATCGCTTCGAACATTTGTTTCGCAGCCGCATGGCATTCATCCCAGTCCTGGAGCGCCGTGTACCAGCTCCCATGAATCGACATCGAGCGCGTGCCGTCTCTGTAGGTGCGAATTCATTCGCACGCTCTTGGCCCACCCAGCTAAACCAACAACGGCGCAAGCAGGGCCATCGAACGAAGCGACATGCTCCCAGACCCCCTGCCCGAATTCGGGCCGAGGACAAGAAGGTGGCGCGGCGACGAAAGACCGCAGCGCGGGCAGCGGCCCGATAGCGACAGCTCAAGAGGCAGTGAGGCCCTTTCTTTGGTTACTTTCTTTGGGCCAGCAAAGAAAGTGACCCGGGCGCAGCCCGAAAGCCTTTTTCCATGTTTTGAGTGGCGTCGCAACTCACAACGACGTCGGCCTGGGTCCCGGCTTGACCAGCCATTCGGCTGTTAAAAACCGCCGGGATGACGACTTTGAACGCAAGATCAAAATGGGTCCCAGCTTGCGCTGGGATGACGGCCTCTAAGATTTCGGCGATCTGACTTTGAGTGGAGGATAGGAAGTGACCCGGGCAAAGCCCGGAAGCTTTTTCCCATCTAACAAGTCACCGCGCAACCATCAGCAACGCCGGCCTGGATCCCGGTTTCCGCCGGGATGACGACCTCTGAGGGCCGCGCCGGCGGCTCCTCGATGGACGTGCGAGCCGGACTTTCTCCCGAAGCGAGAGAAAAGCAGCCGGACGGCATGACCTTCGACACCCGCTCCACCCTGCCGGCCGGCGTAGAGTCGCCCGGTGCCCCGTTCCGGGGCTGCTTGCCATGGTCCTGCCTTAGCGGGCGGATTCCCGAATACCTTACTCATGCCCGCCGGGCCGGAGCCTTACGTGACCGCCAATAGACCCCAGATACTGTTGTTGTCCCTCGCCGTAGCCCTCGCGCTGGCTGCGTGCAAACGCGAGGCCACGCCGGCCGAAGCAGGCGCCGGCGCCCCGTCGGCCTCGCCGACCGAAGCCAAGGCCCTGACCCTCGACGAAAGCAAGCTGCCGCCGGTCAACCGCTTCGAATTGGCCAATCTCGACGCCAGCAAGAACGCCTGCGTCGACTTCAACGGCTACGTCAACAGCAAGTGGTTGGCCGCGAACCCGATCCCGAGCGACCGCACCAGCTGGGGCGCCTTCGAAATGCTCGCCGAGCGCTCCAACGAAGTGCAGCATCAACTGGCCGAGCAGGCCGCGGCCGATGCCAGCGCCACCGGCGTCGAGAAGATCGTTGGCGATATCTATGCCACCGGCATGGACGAAGCCAAGATCGAAGCCCAAGGCATCGAGCCGCTGAAGGGCGAACTGGCGCAGATCGACGCGCTGACCGACGGCCCCAGCATTGCCGAGTACCTGCGCACGACGGCCGCCAAGGGCCAGAACGTGCTGTTCGGGTTCGGTTCCGATTCCGATTTCGACGATCCGAAACTGACCATCGCCTACGCCATGCAGGACGGCCTTGGCTTGCCGGATTCCACTTACTACACCGACGCCGACAAGAAAGACAAGCGCGACGCCTACGTCGCCCACATCGCCAAGGTGCTGGAGTTGTCCGGTGTTGCGGCCGCCGACGCCGCCACCCAGGCCAAGGACGTGATGGCCTTCGAGACGCGCCTGGCGAAAGTCTCCAAGTCCAACAAGGAAATGTCGCGCGACGCCAAGTTGTTCTACAACCCGGTCGCGCCCGCCGACGCCGACAAGCTGGCGCCGAATTTCCCGTGGACCAAGTTCTTCGAATCGCAGGGCGTCGCCGCGCCCAAGATGTTCTCTTTCGCGATGCCGGCGTTCCACCAGGAAGTGAGCAAGATGCTGGCCGACGTGCCGGCCGCGCAGTGGAAGAGCTACCTGCGTTTCCGCACCGTCGACGGCGCGTCGCCCTACCTGAGCGACGCTTTCGTCCAGGAGAATTTCAACTTCTACAGCAAGGCGATGCTGGGCCAGAAAGAGATCAAGCCGCGTTGGAAGCGCGTGCTGACCACCGTCAACGGCGAAGCCGGCGAAGCGCTGGGCCAGTTGTACGTCAAGGTCGCCTTCCCCGCCGAATCGAAGGCGCGGATGGAAGCCCTGGTCAAGAACATGAGCGATGCGCTGAAGGTGCGCATCGAGAAGCTGGCGTGGATGAGCCCGGAAACCAAGGCCAAGGCGATCGAAAAGTGGAAGGCCTTCGATCCGCGCATCGGCTATCCGAGCAAGTGGCGTGATTGGAACGGTCTGTCGACCGGCCGCGACAGCTACATCGGCAACGTCATGGCCGCCGACGAGTTCAACTACAAGTGGGATCTGGGCAAGATCGGCAAGCCGGTCGATCGCACCGAGTGGGGCATGAAGCCGCAGACGGTGAATGCTTCGTACAACCCCAACCAGAACCAGCTGACCTTCCCGGCAGCGATCCTGCAGCCGCCGTTCTTCGACGCCAAGGCCGACGACCCGATCAACTACGGCGGCATCGGCGCGGTGATCGGCCATGAGATGACGCACGGCTACGACGATCAGGGCAGCCGCTTCGGACCGACCGGACAGTTCATGGAAGATCCGGGCTGGTGGACCAAGGGCGACTTCGATGCGTTCAAGGGCTTGACCGGCAAGCTGGCTGCGCAATTCGACGGTTACGTGCCCGCGCCGGGCCTGAAGGTCGACGGCACCCACACGCTGGGCGAGAACATCGCCGACCTCGGCGGCCTGGCCACGGCCTACGACGCCATGAAAAAGGCCACTGCCGGCACGCCGGACCCGATGATCGATGGCATGACCCGCGACCAGCGGTTCTTCTATGGCTGGGCCACGGTATGGCGCCGTTCGCATACGGAAGACGATATGAAGAACCGTCTGGCCACCGACGAACACGCGCTGGCGCAGTTCCGCGCCATCGGTGCGCCGTCGAACCTGCCGGCCTTCGCCGCGGCGTTCTCCTGCAAGCCCGGCCAGCCGATGGTGCGCCAGGGCGACAAGCAGGTCGTGATCTGGTAACCGCAGCCCTCCCAAGGCTTGCGCGAAGGCCCGGCTCGTCCGGGCCTTCGCTTTTTTGTGACGGCGGGCAAGCATGGCGCCGCCGGACGCTGACGGGTTCAGAATCGGCGCCCGGCCGGCTTGCTAGACTGGCCCGTCACCCTGCGATGGAATCCGCAATGCCCCATGCCCGCCCGCTTGTCCTGGCCCTGACCGTCGCCCTCGCCGCCACCCTGTCCGCGCACGACGCCGATGCCGCCAAGAAAAAGAAAGCCGCGCCCAAGAAGGCGCCCGCGGTCACGGCCTGCAGCGATTTCTACACCTTCACCAATGCCGACTGGCTCAAGACCAATACCGTCGTCGCCGGCGCCGGTTCGGTGAGCGCGCTGGGCCAGATGCGCGAGCGCACCTTGCAGCAGCAACGCGACTTGCTCGACAGCGCGATGCGCACGCCGCAGGGCAACGTGCAGAAACTGCTCGGCGACTTCTGGGCCAGCGGCCTGGACGAGGCTGCGGTGGAAGCCGACGGCAGCAACGCGATCGCGCCGCTGCTGACCCGCATCAACAGCATCAAGAAAGCCAAGGACATTCCGCCGTCGATCGCTGCGCTGCACCAGGTCGGCATCCCGGTGGCGTTCAATTTCGGCGCCGACATCGATCTGGCCAAGCTCGACCGCCACATCGGCTATTTCAGCCAGGGCGGCCTGGGCCTGACCGATCCGGAGTTCTACACGCGCGGCGACGCCGACACCAAGGCGCTGATGGCCCGCTACACGGACTACGTCAAGCGCATCCTGACCCTGACCGGCACCGCGCCGGCGCAGCTGGATGCGGAAGCGCAATCGGTGATCGACCTGGAAACGCGCCTGGCGCGCGCTTCCAAACCGTTGGTCGCGCTGCGCGACCCGCGCGCCAACTATGCGCCGGTGCCGGCAGCCAATCTCGGCAAGCAATACAAGCGCCTGCAGCTCGGCGATTTCCTCAAGGCACAGGGTGTCAAGGACGACGTCGTGTCGATGGCCAACCCGCAGCTGTTCGCGCAGCTCGATGGGCTGGTCGGATCGCTGCCGCCCGCGCAGTGGAAGACCTATCTGCGCTATCAGGTCGGCAACGCGATGTCGCCGTACCTGTCCAAGCCCTTCCGCGACGCCGATTTCGAGTTCTACGGCCGCCTGCTGCGCGGCGAGAGCGCGCCGGCGCCGCGCTGGAAGCAGACGCTCGATGCCATCAACACGGCCGCAGGCCCGATGCTCGGCCGTGAGTACGCCGCACGCTACCTGCCCGCCGCCACCGACGCGCGTGCCGAGGCCATCGCCAAGCAGGTGCGCGATGCCTTGGCCGCGGATGTCGAGCGCAACGCCTGGATGAGCGCGCAGGCCAAGTCCGAAGCCAAGAACAAGCTCGACAAGCTGAAGATCGAGATCGGCACGCCCAACCGCGATCTGGACTACAGCGTGCAGCCGATGGGCCGCGGCAGCTTCGGCGGCAACATGCTGATCGCATCCACCTGGCGGCACCGCGAAGAGATGAAGCGGATCGGCCAGGGCAATGCCGACCGTCGCTGGGACGTGCTGCCGCAGTATCCGGCGCTGGCCTACGACATCGCGCAGAACCGCCTGATCGTGACCGCGGCGATGCTGCAGGCGCCTGTGTTGGACATGGGCAAGGATGCGGCCACGCAATTGGGCACTTACGGCGCGCTGGTCGGGCACGAACTCAGCCATGCGGTCGACGCCAAGGGACGCCTGGTCGATGCCGGTGGCACGCTGAAGAGCTGGTGGATGCCGGCGGACGACGCCGCATGGCAGGAGCGCAGCAATAAGCTGGTCTCGCAATACGACGGCTACGCGTATCCCGACCTGGGCGGCGTCAAGGTCAACGGCCGCCAGACCAGCGAAGAGAATGCTGCCGACCTGGCCGGCATCGAGCTGGCGTATGCCGCCTTCGCTGCCGACACCGCCGCCGCCACGGAAAGCGGCAAACAGGCTTTCTTCAAGGCCTGGGCCGGACTATGGGCGCAACAGAGCAATGCCGAAGGCGCCAAGATACTGGCGGCCACCGACGTGCATGCCCCGGGGCAATGGCGCGCCAACGGTCCGCTGGTCAACCAGCCGGCCTTCGGCGAGGCCTATAAGTGCAAGGCGCCTAGCGCCATGCAGAAGAGCGCCGCGGAGCAGGTCGCGCTCTGGCGTTGATCGCTCGCATTTCGAGGAGCGGAGCTTGCTCAGCTACTCGGTCGGGCAGTGGATTTTCGTAAGAGCGGCTTCAGCCGCGAGCTGTCGACTGGCTTTCGCGACATCTGAAAAAAAGCTCGCAGCTGAAGCTGCTCCTACGAAGGGCAGGAGAGCAGCGGAGCGAGCTCCGCTCTACAGGTTCAACAGCGCCGTCGATATCGGCGTCAGCGAACGATCCGCGGCCGCCGCGGGCCACCCTTGCCGAACGGCGGCTGCCCGCGCCAGTAGCGGATCAGCAGCCAGCCGAACAACATGCCGCCCAGGTGCGCGAAGTGCGCGACGCCCGGTTGCAGGCCGGTGAAACCCAGCATCAATTCGACCACGCCGTACACGATCACCAGCGTGCGCGCCTTCATCGGTATCGGCGGGATCAGCAGCATCACGCGCTGGTTCGGGAACAGCATGCCGTAAGCCAGCAACAATCCGAATACGCCGCCGGACGCCCCCAGCGTCGGATACGCACCGCCGCCCTGCGCCACGGTCCACGACGCCACCAGCAACTGGCATACGCCGGCGCCGGCCACGCACACCAGGAAGTAAGTCAGGAAGCGACGGTTGCCCCAAGTGTGCTCGAGCGGCGCACCGAACATCAGCAGCGCCAGCATGTTGAACAGCAGGTGGAACGGCGTGCTTGGATCGTGCAGGAATCCATAAGTGATCAGCTGCCACGGCAGGAAGCTCTGCTCCGGCGCATAAGCGTCGAAGCCTACGTCGCCGATCGGCCACAGCATGAACGCGGCGAATGTCTCGAATCCCAGGAGCCACTCGAGCAGGAATACGAGGCCATTGGCGATGAGCAACGCCTTGGTGATCGGCGGCAGGTTCGAGAACATGGGAACTCCTGGCGGGGGCCCGGCTATCATAGCCGCATGCCTGCCCTGCCCGAGGTCGATGCGGCAAACGGGACGGCCGCCGCCGCCATCGCCGAGGCCTTGACCAGCCATGGCGCCTGCAGGATCGCGGGCCTGTTCGCGCCGGCGCAAATGGCGGCGCTAAGGACCGATCTGCAGCGCCTGCGCGGCGACGGCGCGCTGCGGCCGGCATCGATCGGCCACGATGCGATACGCAACCTGCGCCCGGATATCCGCGGCGACTCGATGCTGTGGCTGCACGACCCGCGTTGCGGCGATGCCGCGCGCGATTTCATCGCCGTGCTCGATGGACTGCGGAGCGCGCTTAATCGTTCACTGTATCTGGGCCTGCAGGACGTCGAAGCGCATTACGCCGCGTATCCGGCAGGCAACGGATACGCCCGGCATCGCGACCGTTTCCGCGACGACGATGCGCGCGTGCTGTCGTGGGTCACCTACCTCAACGACGATTGGCGGGAAACCGACGGCGGCGCTTTGCGCCTGTACGCCGAACAAGGCTGCGTCGACGTGCTGCCGCAAAGCGGCACCAGCGTCTGTTTCCTCAGCGAACTGGAGCACGAGGTTCTGCCCGCCCTGCGCGAGCGTCTGAGCATCGCGGCCTGGTTGCGCCGCACCGGCACGACCGGCTCGTAGAGCGCACCGCTCTTCGTAGGAGCGGCTTCAGCCGCGAGCTCTTGCTTACAGCTGTCATCCCGAGCACAGCGAGGGATCTGCTGGGTCGCGCCAACGACAGATCCCTCGCTGCGCTCGGGATGACAAAAGAAGGGAAATCAGGAGCTCGCGGCTGAAGCCGCTCCTACGAAGAGCAACGGCACTGTGGCGCGCTCAATCCGGCGGCAATCCCCAGATCTGCTCGTCCACGGTCGCCGCCGCCTTGACGCCCCGTACGCGCCCGTTCTCCACCCATACGCCCTCGGCACGCAGGCGCCGGGTCTGTTCGGCATGGCCCTTGGAGCCATCCGGCAGGGCGATGCGCCCGTCTGAGCGCAGCACCCGATGCCAGGGCAGGCGCGGATCGGCGTTCTCGCTCAGCAGGCGCGCCACCAGCCGCGCACGGCCCGGCAGGCCGGCGCGGCGGGCGATTTCGCCATAGCCGGCCACCTGCCCGCGCGGAATCGCGCGGATCGCGGCCAATATGCGGTCGGCGGCAGACAGTTCGGCCATCGCGGATTAGCATAGCGGCATCCTTCCCCCGAGTAATCCGCAGACGATGCAGAATTTCGAACAGATCCGCAGCCATCTGGGCGCTTCCGGTTTCCGCCTGACCATGCAGGAGCCTTACGTGGTCTGCGTGGAGCTTTCGCTGGATGGCGGCCGCCGCCATCAGTCGATCTTCCTGTCGGAACTGCACGACGACGACGACCGCAGTTATCTGCGCGTCGCCACGACCATCGCGCCGATCACCGGCGTGGACGCGCGGCGTGCGCTGGCGTTCAACTGGGAAAACCGGGTGGGTTATCTGGCGATCGGCGATCTGGACGGCGTGCCGTATCTGCAGCTGTGCGAGAACCGGCCCTACGATGCGCTGACGCCTGCCGAAGTGGATCGCCTGGTACTGGAGATCGGCGGCATGGGCGACCGCATCGAGCATGCGCTCTCCGCAGGCGGCGATTTGCTCTAAACCCGTGCTCTGTAGAGCGGAGCTTGCTCCGCTGCTTTTGATCTTCGTCCGCTGCTTTTGATCTTCGTCCGCTGCTTTTTGATCTTCGTCCGCTGCTTTTTGATCTTCGTAAGAGCGGCTTTAGCCGCGAGCTTTTCGATCTAAGCGAACCAAATCAAGAGCTCGCGGCTAAAGCCGCTCTTACGAAGAGCAGCGGAGCAAGCTCCGCTCTACAGAGCTTCAGGCCCAGCCAGCTGCCTCGAGCAACCGCAGCAAGCCGTAAGCAATGCCGCCCGCAGCGGGTATCGTCAATATCCACGCCCACACGATCCGCTCGATCACGCCCAGTCTGAGCGCGCGCGGATTCTTGGCGAAACCCACCCCCATGATCGCGGTCGAGATGCTGTGCGTGGTCGAGACCGGCATGCCGAAATGCGCAGCCAGCGTCAGGATCGTCGCCGAGCTGGTTTCAGCAGCGAAACCATGGATCGGATGCAGCTTGACCATCTTGTGGCCCAGCGTCTTGATGATCTTCCAGCCGCCCGCAGCCGTGCCCATGGCCATCACCACCGCGCAGGTCAGCACGATCCAGGTGGCGATGTCGTCGCCGCCCGCCGCGCCCGGATGCACGAACGCAAGCCACGGCGGCAGATCGTTCAAGGCACCGCTCGCCTCGGCGCCGAACAGCGCCAGCGCGATGATGCCCATCGTCTTCTGCGCATCGTTGTGCCCGTGCGCGTAGCCCATGTAGGCTGCGGACACCAATTGCGCCTTGCCGAAGAACGCGTTGACCCAGCGCGGCCGCGCCAGCCGCGCCAGCACGCCGCCGGCGCGCGACATCGCCGCGATGATCGCCCACAGCAGCAGCATCACCAGTATCCCGAGCAGGAAACCGGCGATCGGCGAACTGATCATCGGCAGCAGCACCTTCCACAACAGGCCCTTGTTCTTGGCCCAGTCGCCGACCGGCTCCGACCAGATCAACGCGGCCCAATCGTTGTGCGCCGCGGCCAGCGCGGCGCCGCACAAGCCGCCGATCAGCGCGTGCGACGACGAGGAAGGCAAACCCTTCCACCAGGTGATCAGGTTCCAGATGATGCCGCCACCGAGCGCGCACAGGATCACTTGCGAGGTGACGTTGACCACATCGGTGTCGATCAGCCCCGAAGCGATGGTCTTGGCCACCGCGGTACCGGTCAGCGCGCCGATCAGGTTCATCACCGCGGCCAGGATCACCGCTTGTCCGGGCGTCAGCACCTTGGTCGCGACCACGGTGGCGATGGAGTTGGCGGTGTCGTGGAAGCCGTTGATGAACTCGAATACGAGCGCAGCCAGGATCACCACCAGCACGAGGGTGAGCATCGCGCCGGCCTCAGCTGTTCTTCAGCACGACTTGGTAGGCGACCACGCCCGCCTCGCGGCAGCGGTCGATCGCTTTTTCCAGGATCTCGAAGAATTCCTTGAGCAGAAACATCTGCAGATTGTCCAGCCGCCCGGAATAGATGTCGCGATACAGCTCCAGCATCAGCCGGTCGGCTTCGTTCTCGATCGAGCGCAGACGGTCGTTGAGCGCGGTCATGCGGTCGATGTTCATCTTGCGCAGTTCCGCCACCATATCCACCACCACGCTCGCGGCCTGCTCCAGCATCGCCGCGCGCGGTGCGAAGTCGATGCCCTCGAGGTGGCGCACGGCCAGCGAGTAACGGTCTGCGAACTTCTCGACCTGCTTGGGGATCTTGTACAGCGCCGAGCCCAGCGCTTCGATGTCTTCGCGCTCGAACGGGGTCATGAAGCTGTCGACCAGCGCCTTGCTGATCTTGTCCGATGCCGCACGCTCGCGCTGGCGCGCCAGCTTGAATTCGTCCAGCGCCGGCTGGCGGTCGGTCGCCTTCATCATCGCGTGCAGGGCCCGGGTACTGTCGTAGGCGGCCTGGGCGGCCTCGTCGAGCAGGGTGAAGAACTGTTTGCCGGAGCCGAAAATGGTCTGCAGGGAGAACATCGCGTGGGCCTTCCCGATGGCTGGAGGTCGGATCGAAGGCGCGATTATGACGACATCATGACGGTTCCGGCACTACTGTCATCGGTCGCAGCCCTCGCCGGAGGGCCTTCCCGGCCCTGTTATCATCCTTCCAGCGCCTCGGCGCCCCCTATGGACGACGACCCGACTCCCCTGCCCGCGCCCGCCATCGACACCGTCGCGGCGCGCCCGTTCGCCCCCCTTTCCCCTGCTCCCCCGCCGAGCGAAGGCCCCGCGTGCTCGAGCTACTGATCGTCGTCGCCCTGATCGCCCTCAACGCCTTCTTCGCCTTGTCGGAGATGGCGCTGATGACCTCGCGCAAGCTGCGCCTGAGGCAGATGGCCGAGGACACCGGCAACCCCAGCCGCGGCGCCCGCAAGGCGCTCGCCCTGGCCGAGCACCCGGACAACCTGCTGTCGACGGTGCAGATCGGCATCACCCTGATCGGCATCCTGGCCGGCGTATTGGGCGGCGACGCGATCGGCCGGATCATCGCCGAGTGGCTGAGCGGCGTGCTGCCATTCGCGGGACAGTACTCGCGCACGATCGGCATCGTCACCGCGATCGCGCTGATCACCGCCGGCCAGGTCATCTTCGGCGAGCTGATCCCCAAGCGGCTGGCGCTGACCAATGCAGAGGGCATTGCCAGCGTGGTTGCGATCCCGCTGTCCGCGCTGGCAACCGCAGCCAAACCGGTCGTATTCACGCTGGGCGCGATCAACCGCCTGGTGCTGCGCATCCTCGGCATCAAGGACGACGCCCGCAACGCCATCACCGAAGAGGAAATCCGCCTGCTGGTGAGCGAAAGCCACGAGCAGGGCGTGATCGACGCGCACGAGCGCAACATGATGAACCGCGTGCTGCGCCTGGGCGACCGCACCGCGGAAAGCCTGATGACGCCGCGCATGCGCATCGTCTGGCTGGATGCATCGGCACCGTTCGAAGAAAATCTCGCAACGATGCGCGAGACGCCGTTCTCGCGCTATCCCGTGTACCGCGGCAGCGACCAGGACGTGCTCGGCATCCTGGAAGTGAAGTCGCTGCTCGACCGTCTCGACCAGACCGCGCCGGAACTGTTCCAGGACGTGCGCACGCCGGTGTTCGTATCCGAATCCACGCATGCGATGAAGCTGCTGGAGATCTTGCGCGAGGAGCAGCAATCGCTGGCGCTGGTGGTCGACGAGTATGGCGACATCCAGGGCCTGGTCACGGTCAGCGACGTGATGGGGGCGGTGCTCGGCCGCCTGCAATCGAGCGAGACCGACGACGAGGAAGCGCTGGTGATCGTGCGCGACGACGGCTCGCTGCTGGTCGATGGCGCCTTGCCGGTCGACGAACTGCGCGAACTGATGAGCACATCGGCGTTGCCGGACGAGGAAGAGCACGACTACCACACCGCTGCCGGCATGACGATCGCGCGCTTCGGCCGCATCCCGCATGCAGGCGAGCATTTCGACTGGGACGGCTGGCGCATCGAAGTGGTCGACCTCGACGGCCCGCGCGTGGACAAGCTGCTGCTGGCGCGGCTGCCGGAACCGATGGGCGGCGACGACGATGACGGCTGAGCACGAAAACAAGCACAAGAAACCGCGCGAGCCCGGCACGCGCGCGCTGCTCGACCTGTTCGCCCTCGGCGATCCGGACGAGGTGCTGAAGCTCAAGGACCTGCTGTCCGGCCTGGGCCGCCGCGCCTTCGGCATGCTGCTGTTCATCGCCACGCTGCCGGCCTTCATCCCGATCCCGATCGGCGGCGCGATCAGCGGCCCGCTGGTGGTGCTGATCGGCGCGCAGCTGCTGATCGGCCTGCGCAAGCCCTGGCTGCCCGCTTTCATCGGCAACCGCGGCCCGCACCGTCACGCGCTGGTGAAGTTCGACAAGATCATTTCGCCCTCGCTGCGCCGTCTCGAGCATCTGATCAAGCCGCGGATGCCCGGCATTCTCGACCATCGCGCCGCGACCATCTTCACCGGCCTGCTGATGCTGCTGCTGGGCCTGCTGCTGTCGCTGCCGATCCCGTTCACCAACTTTTTGTTCGGCGGATTGATGCTGATGTTCGCCCTCGCCCTGCTGGAGCGCGACGGCGCGCTGATGGTCGTCGCCTGGGTCGCGGGCGCGGTGGCTATCGGCTTCTTCGGCATCCTGTCCGGCAATCTGGTCGCCATGGCGACACGTTGGCTCGACAGCCTGTTCTGATGGCAGGCGCAGAAAACGTTTTAGCGAACTAGCGGAACTTAGTCGACGGTGGGCCAGACCGGGCACGTCCGCACGCTCGCGCCGCATTTATCGATCCGTAGCCCGGGTAAGCGAAGCGCACCCGGGAGCCCGGCCAGTAAAAACTCCCGGGTGCGGCCTTCGGCCTTACCCGGGCTACGCTCCTGACCCAATGTGACATCGACGGGAAAGACTTACGATTTGGCATCGCAAGCCTTGGCACGCAGAAGCCTTGAAGCCCTTCTCCCCTCGGGAGAAGGGTTCGGCGAAGCAGCGACGATCCCAGATCGCAAAGCCTACCCGCACTTCAGATCGCAAAGCCTATCCGCACTTCGTGAGCGCAGCGCCCATACGGCGAGCTTGGAGTTCGCTCTTTTCGCCGAACCCTCATCCGCCCGTTGGGCACCTTGTCCCGGAGGGAGAAGGAAGATCGATGCGATGAATCCTTGCTCGGCGCTGCGGCGGACCGACCTGCGCGTCTACCGCGTCATGGCAAGATGCTGCCGGTCGCTTTCCAAAATTGGCTGTGCCTGCTGCTTCTGCCGCTCGACATCCACCTGGATCGTGCTCAATTGCACCGGCTGCGAAACCGCCCGCGCCTTGTCCAGGTGGACCATGTGCTGCGCCGGGTCATCGATCTCGCCCTGGATGGCGAAAAGACCCAGCCCATCGGTGCTCAACAGCACATGGTCGATCCGTCGCAGATCGTTGGCCCTGGCTTCAGCCGCCAGGCTCGCGGCCGCATTGACATAGGCCGACTCGCCTTCGAGATTCAGCTTGTGCCCGAGCTGTTTGAGATGGTCGTACGACTGAACATATAACGAGTAATCCGGATGACTCGGCTCGGATAGCAACGGCCACCGCTTGAGGTCGGCGGTAACGTCGACGGTCTTTGTTTCGGCAGGCCCATCAGGCTTCATTTCTTGTTCGTGGCCATTGCGACGTTCGAGCGACTCTGCCATGGACTGCACCGGGTGCAGCTCATGCGAAATCGCATCCAGCCTATCGTTTGCGCGCCGCAACGCCTCGTTCGCCTGCACCTGCGGCGAGTCTTTCACGTCGTGCAGCAGCGAACGCGCCTCAGCCAAGGGATCGCTGGCGAAAAGTTTTGCGCCCTTCTTATGCTTGTGGGCGAGATAATCGTCCAGCGGCAATAGCTCCACGCCTTCTCCGCCGCGCGACTGACTGACCATCAGCTCGCCGCCGTTAGGATCGCGCAGTACGAACAAGATGTGGTCGATGCCCTTGTAGCGGCCCTGGTCCCATCCCTTGGCACCGTTGTCTTCACCGATAACCATGCCCTCGCGCAACGCCTCCGGCGTCAGCTCGCGGCCAGCGATCAACACGCCGGACCGCTGCACCGCCTTGCGCACGATCGATGAGGCGGCATCCATCTCCAGGCTGAAACGTTCCGAGTCTTCGAAAACCTTCTTCCCGGCTTTCTCATTGATCTCCGAGAAGGTCGCGTTGATCATTTCGACGGCCCAGCCGGAACAATCGATCTTGCCGGTGCTCAATGCCTTGCTGCCGAAGCCGTAACGCGCTTCATCGTGCTGAAGGGTCAGGTCATAGGCTGCGCGCAAGGTTATTCCGCCATCGGCGTAGGGCACGGCCTGATCCCTGATGGCCCGCGCGTCGGTGGTGGGTTCGATACCCTTTTCCGGAATCCGGATGCCGTCGAACTTGGCGCCCCAGTAGTTTGCGAACGCGTGCGCCATGTCCTGATCGGACATGCGGACAAAATCCTTGTAGTCCTTGCCGGTGATCGCTTCGAAATCCCTGGCGCTGACGTTGTTCAACAGGTTCGCGCGCGTGTCGCGTCGCGTGAAATGGCCGTTGGCGATGGCGCCCTGGATCGAACGGTAACCGCCGGCGCCTTGCTGGTGGGCCAGGTACATATCCAGGCCGTCGGGTTCTGCATGGCCTGACAGATAAGGCCGGTCGGTCATCTCGTGGCTTCTTACGATGGAACGTCGGTTCTCCAGGTACAGGCGCGCCGCTGCTTCAGTGTTGGCCACCGGATCGAGCTCGCGGCCTTCGATGCCGTACTGTCTTGCGGTGGCCGGCACGAACTGAAACAGCCCCTTTGCGCCGTTCGGGCCGCGGCTGGCCCGCTCATCGAACTTACCGCCCGTTTCGATATAGGCGAACCGCAGGAAGTCCGCCGGCGGTATGCCGCGCGCGCGCGCTTCGTTTTCGACGATATCCAGAATCTCGGCCTTGGTGTAATCGCGTGGATCGTTTGACATGGCTCATATCCTTGGTTGCCCTCTCCCTATTGAGGTTGACTAGCGTTGAACAAGTTCGTACTTCGACTTTCCCAGGTCATAGCGATACTCGGCCGTATCCCGAACGTCCAAGGCCCTCGTCTTGCCGGGCGAATCTATGACCATCCCCTTCACCACCACTCGGATGAGCGGCATTTCGACGCCCGGCTGCGGCTGGAATTCCAGCGTGCCGGTACTTACTGCGCATGGGGGCAAACCCTCCGCCGTGGCATCGCTGGCGCAACCGGCGCTGTTGTCTTCCCCGGTTGCGACGCTTCCCGCGTATTGCCAGTGATCCTGCTCGTGTTCTCTTAGAAGAATTTCCGCGGTCTTGATCCGTACGCCGGTTTCCAGATACCAGGCGGGCACCGCCAACAGGTAGCCCCCGCCGGCAGTACGAAAGGTTTTCGGCGACCCGTCCTCGTCGATGGCATTGCCTTTCTCGTGGCCGCCGAACTGGCCGATGTCGTGTTCTGCGCCTATGAACTCCCACAGCGTCACCGAACCTTCGGGAGCCAGGGCGTAAGTCGCCTGCGACAACGTGACCTGATCACCCGGCGCAGGCACCGCCGCCTCGTCGCCGGATGGCTCGCCCGTGCTGTAGGCGAAACCGGTGAAATAACGCCGACCGCCGATCTCGTAGGCGTGCCCATACCAGTAGCTCACCCAACCCTGTCCGTCTATTGCGTAGGAGGACGATCCGTCTCCTTCCTTCCTGTAGATCGCACGCAATACTTCTCCAGGCTCGGGCGGAGGGACACTGGCTGATCTCTGATTGGAATCGGACATGGTCACTGGATTCTTGAAAGGGGATACGGACGTTCTGGCCTGTATGGCGTCCTTGCCAGACCCCGCTTGCGGGGCAGTATCCGGCTGACAAGCGGCCAGGATGAGGGTAAATGGGAGCAATGCGCTTCTGAATTTCGTCATCTGCAATTCTCTGTGGAGTCATTCTTTTTTGTTTTTTTTGTGCTATTGCGCCTTACGGCCTTGGCTTCAAATTCATCACCACGCCTTGCAATCGTTACCTTCCATAGTATGGTCGGCGATCATTTGAGTGGAGCGGCTTACGAATATATTCATCACGCATTTGTAGCGATATGTTACGTCGCCGTAGGTCTGATAGACCGTGAGACCGGCTGGGCCGGGCGCCGTCCTAGCGCCGATCAATTCATTCCTTACGTTCTCACGGTAAGAGCTCCATTCGTAAACCACTCCTGAGGGTATTTCGTATACCTGGCTGGGAGGGCCGAACTCGGCGAATGCAGTCTCGATGGGCTTGCCTTTCATATTCTTCACTTTGGCTCGCTGCACTATTTCCGGAAGAGTTATGCAACCTGCCAGCGGCACTAGTACTAGCACTAAAATCGCTTGCTTGAAGCCCTTCATCTTTTGTCTCTCTTTAATTTCGAGTGGGTAACCTTGGGCGATGCTGAGCATGGCATCGAGGGGCTGGAATGACAGCCAAGCTGTTTTTGGAATATATCTACGCGCGTTATCGAATGCGTCTCTTGAAACTACAATCAACATAAAATATCTGACAATCCTTGGTGTGCTTCTTACAAATACCAAGCGCAAGCTCCGACGCCTCTTCTTTGGTTTTTGCGCTATGTGTGGCCGCATAACTCTCACCCCAAGCGATAACGCCACATTGATTGTAGTAAGTAAGGGCATCCTCGCAGACCGTCCCTCCAGTAACACGGCATTGCGCGAGCGCATACTCTTGCGCCTTGTGTTTGCTCGGCATGTTAGTTGCTGTGCCATATTTTCCATTTGTAAAATCCATGTAGATGGCACCCCAACTGGTTTCCCATTTAGCGATATCTCTATCTGGCTGGAAACTTTCGTCCGCCTCACGTATGCACCTCGGATCGTTCCAGCCAGTTCCGACTGGGCAGGTATAGCGAATTCCACCAATTACGTATTGGGCTAGGGCATCACCACATGCAAACAAAAGAAAAGGTGCTAGCAAGGTTTTCCCCTTCATTCGCCCGCCTCTCTCTTAGATGATTTGATTGCATCTCCGACTGCGCGCAGCCTGCACCCCCTGTTACCTGCATTCGACCATTCATGCACCGATGCAAAACTCTTGAAATCATGCTGCTGAACCCCAGCTGCACGCATCTCAAGCTGAGATAGATGCTTGTTTGCGGGTCGCCATCGCCCTCTATCATCAGTGTCCATTTTCATCTGACGCGCTCCGCCAAACTGCACCCGGAATAGTAAATTTGGCAGTTTTGATCACCCGAGCTACAGACACGCATTCCTCTCTCTGCTGCCTCTTCCGCCGTCTCTGCACTAGCGGTATTAAATTTTCTATCCCCCCAAACAATCACAGCACACTGATTGAAGTACGACAATTCGATCTTGCATCCTTGCCCTCCTCCTGTCGAATGACATTGCGCAAGCGCAGCTCGTTCAGCACCGCGTTTGTTTCGCATATCTTTTGCAATGCCAATACCTCCCATGCTCACATCTGTATCGATCGCGACCGCACCCCAGCGGTCTGCCCATTGCATCTTGATCGGTGCTGGTTCAATTGGCTTTTGGTAATAAGGCGAGTTCTCCCTGTCTTGGGGAATACACAACGGATTTCCTGCTGATGGAATTCCAGCAGGACAGTTTTGCGCGGCAACTGGCCCACTTAGGCTCAACGAGATGAAGATCAATTTTAGAGATAAAATGTTCATGCTATGACCCACGCCTTTCAGGCTTTACTACGTCAGCCTGTGTTGAGTTTGAACTTCCGTGAGTTCTTATCTGAGCACTACCGTCATTTGCATCTGGATGCGGTCTATTCTTCTGCGGCCCTTCGGTCGCATGATTGTTTGATGGTTGCGGCGTATACCCAGGAGACCCTGGCGTTCTTCCCGCGGAATCCGAACCGCCCCTCAAACTTCCAAATGCTGAATACGATGCGAACTGCCCCAGCAGGCCATTGAATAGCGCTGCTGCCGCTGGCGGCATGCTGACAATCATGGTCGTCATCAGTAGTCCCAGCGCGCCTTGCTGCATGGCCAAGCTACTGATTCCTTCAGGATTGGAACCCATCAACTTGCCGGTCCAAAACGATGCGGCCACGGCAGTAATCATGTCCAACGACAGCGTAGCCATCACGTTGAGCACGGCTAGCGCGGTCAGCGTTCCGATCCAGTAGAAAACCCATTTCTGGAATAGCGACTTTGTCTGCTCGAACAGCAGGGATGCCACGCATATAGGTCCCAGGCCGAGCAGCAGCGCCATCATTCCTTTGTAGAACAGCAGCATTCCGCCGGCGACCAGCGCAGGTCCAGCCGTGCCAACGCCTGCGAACCACATGTTTCTTGATTTGGCATCCTGGATGATCTGGCTGCCACCGGTATGCAGGGCATCGATGCTGCCCAATGCCAACTGCATGTAACCCAGACTGCGGTCGATACTTTCGTAAATGTCGCCCTCGTCCTTGCCCGTGATGACCCTTGTGATCTCCATGGTCAGGCCATTGGTGAAGAAGTCGTAGAGCGTGGTTCCACCGATCGCCATGCCCGTGGCCACACCGATGATCAGCACCGACCTCATCGAACCGACCACCATGACTATCATCGGCTCTCGCGACCGTCCCGTAACGATGCGATAACCCTGAATCATGATCCACAGCGTAAGCATGGTCAGCGCAACACTGCCGACCCAGGCCATGCTTCTGGTCAGTAGATTGGCGCCAAAGTCTTCCATCGAATCTCGCAGGAAGCCATTCACTTCCCGATAGAAAATGAAATTCGACGCGTCGCCCAGAGGCCCTGCCATCAACTTCGGCAGTTCGCCAAGCCCACCTATGTGCAGCAGGCCGGCAGCAATGTTCATTACGTCTTGCATATATGATCCTTTCGATTCTTGTGGATCGACTTAGATGAATCCGTTGTTAGCTCCCTTGCGGACATCAGCGTGTCCGTGATGCTCTTATCGCTGCAAATGAGGCTTTCAGTACGGCGCCCTGCAAGAGCGCATTGAACAGGGACGACCCATCGCCTTGCATGGCCTGCGCCGCAAGCACTGCCTGATCGTTTTTCAATGATGCGATGTACCCTTCGTAAGTCGCGATGGCGGTTTGCGAGTACTGCATGTCCATCTGCGCTCGCGCCAGGAAGGCGCTGAACTGGTTGCTGCTGGTGGCCAGCTTGCCCTGGCTGGTGCCGACGGCATTGCGATATATATCCAGCTTTTTCAGTTCGCTGTCTCGCTGCTGGATGTTCTTCAGCATGGTGATCATTTCGTTGTACTTGCTGTTCTGCATGTAAACGATCTTTTGGCATAGCTCCAGCTGCTGCTTTTTGATCTCGCCTTTCTTGTCGATGGCGGCAGGCGCGAATGAGATCGCGTTGCTGGTCAAGCGGTCGCTGGCACTTTCCACGCCGCCGGATTTACTCTTGTCAGGACATTCGGATGCCATTCCATAGTTCAGGGGGCGTTCGCTGAAATCCATGGTCATTGGCATTGACTGTGCATCCAGCACTTTCTGGGCATCGGCGAGCTGCTGCTTGTAATGCTCTACGTCGTCTTTCCATTTCTGGATTTCCTTGAGATCCTGTTTGTGCGTCTCAATCCAGCCGGCTATTGTTTTTGCGGTGTGGACTGGGTCGGAGACGGTCCACTGGGCCTGGGCCGCACCCGCCATGAAGAGGCCCAAGATCAGGGTTGCGGCGGTCGCAATGCGTACACGCCGTGCGGCATTAAGTGCTGTCTCGCTTTTCATACGTTCATCTCCTTTGATTGTTGTGGTTGCGACACGTTTGACATCAGCTAATGGCCGCGCGGCGCAAGCCGGCGGGTTGTTTTGAATCGTCCTTTCCGGATCCCTTGCGACGCGCGTAGAACTCGCCCAACCACTGTTCGGGACCGAGCTGGTCCGGCGTAATTCCCAGTTGCTGCGCCTGCTCTTCCAGCACCTGATGCATGATCGAAATGTTGTCGGTGGAAGCCGAGATCACCGCCAGCACGTCGTCCATGCCGCGCAGGTTGAGCTGGCAGACGCTGGAGGCATGTCCTTGCTTGACCAGGAAGCAGCGCGAGCGCTCGTCCAGCTTCACCACTACGTCGTACTCGGCCTCGGTCAGCTTGAGGCCGTCGATATAGTCGCCGCGGCTGGCGTTGGGATTGGGCAGCAGGATCATGGTGGCCGTCTGTTCGATCAGCGCCGCCGCGATATCGCTGGCCAAGGCGTCCTCCGGACTCTGCGTGGCGAAGATGCCCAGCCCGTTCTGTTTGCGGATGGTCTTCTGTTTGTTCTTGGCGAATTCCTTCAGGCCGCCCTTGCCGTCCAGGATTTTCCAGAACTCGTCCATCACATAAATCAGCCGGCGGCCGTCGATCAGCGCCTCGAGCCGATGCAACAGGTAATTGATCACCGGCACGCGGACCTCGACGTTGTCGATGAGGTCGGTGTAATCGAAGCCGATGATGTTGGCTTTCTGCAGATCTATCGTGTCGACGGGATTGTCGAAGACCCAGCCCAGCGCATTGCCCGCCGTCCACTTGCGCAGGCGCGCGAACAGGCCGTCATCGCCCATGTTGGGCAGGCTCTTCTGGAAGTTGGTCATGTTGCGCAGGTGCAGCGGCGTATCGAGCATGTTCTCGACGGCACGGAAGATGTCTTCCTCCTCGCGCGGGCTGTAGCTGCCCTTACCCGCCAGCACCTTGACCAGATCGGCGAGAAACTGGGCGTTCGCGTCGCTGCGTTCGCAGTGGAACGGGTTGAACCCGGTCGGCCGGCCGTTTTCCAGAGCCAGATAGTTGCCGCCGCAGGCGCGCACGAAAATCTCGGCACCGCGGTCCTTGTCGAAGAAGAAGATCGTCGGCGAAGGCTTCAGCTTCTGCACCTGGCTCAACAGGAAGTTGATGAGCGCGGTCTTGCCCGTGCCGGACTTGCCGATGACCATGGTGTTGGCAATGGCCTTTTCGCCCAGCGAGTTCTCGGCCGGATGCGTGGCGTGGAAGTTGAAGTAATAAGGCTGGCCGTTGGTGGCCTGCAGGGTGGTGACGCATTCGCCCCAGGGATTGTTGTCCTTTTTCCCGGAAGCGAAGTTGTGCAGCGGGGAAAGGCCGAGAAAGTTCAACGAACTCACATTGGCCAGGCGTGTCCGGTACTTCCAGTTCGCCGGCATCTGCGAATAGAAGGCGGAGGTCACTGCCAGATCCTCCTTGGTCGACACAAAGCCGGCGTTGGACAGCTCGGCGCGTGCCGCGGCGATGTTCTGCGACAGCTTTTCCTGGGATTCCGCGTATAGCGCCAGGGTGAAGTGGTACTCGCCCAGCACGAAATTGCCGGAGGCGAGCTGGTCCATGGCATGGTCCAGCTCGATGATCTGGCTCACGGCTTTGTCGCCGGACGAGATCATCATGCCTTTGGTGCGCTCGAGCGCTTTCAGCGCATCCTGGCGCCCTATCGGGCTGAAGGAATGCGTGATGGTGTAGTCGAAATCCAGGTACTTGAGCCCGTTGAGGATGCCCGGATAGGTGCCGTCGGTGTATTCCTTGATGTTGAGGATGGCGCCGAAGTGATTCTTGCCCTGAGGGGTATTGATGATGAAGTCGCCGGTCTTGCTGGAGAACATGTGGCGGCTCACCGGCAGGTAGGCGTGGATGGGCACGTCCAGCACCGGTACCGGCTCATCCAGCCGGTTCAACAGATAACCGAAGAACTCCAGCGCCTCGGAGAAAACCACACCGTTTCGCGACTGGTACATGCTCAGCCGGTAAGGCGAATAATCCTTGAGGACCGCCTCCACATTGCCCGCCAGCTCATGGATCTTGGCGATCGCCTGATCCTGCTCGGATCGCAGCCTCGCGACGTCCGCGGACTTTTCGACGAAGCGCTTCCCGGCCACGACCGGCCGGTAGATCATGGTCAGGTACAACTCGTTCTGCATGATCTTCTGCGACGACAGCGACTGGTAATAGGCATCCGACAAGGTTTGATTGAACGCCTGGTCGAACCGGCTGCCGGCATCGATACGCCGACTGCGGCGTACGTCGTGGGCCCAGAAGGCGACGTTGGTGAAATCGGGCGCCCGCAAGGTCTGGAGCATGCGGTTGAACGCGTTGTGGCGATGCTCGATATCCCACGTTTCGCGGCCCACGAAGGGCAGCCCGCCCAGATGCCATACCAGCAGGTAGTCGCCTCCGGTGGTTTTGAGCACCGAGGGCGACACGTGCGTGGATAACGGCACGAACTCTGCGATCGAAGTATCGGGGCTGAACATGGGCTCAAGACCCCGTTGCGCGGTGTCGACGGCCGGGCTTGCGGCCGGGACGGATGTCGGCCGCGCCCGGCTTTTGCCGGTACGCGTTCGGCGAGAAAACCCACATTCCCGTATGGCGGCCCAGGTTCCTGGCCTTGAACTTGAACTGCCATCGCAAGCCGATCAGGCGGAAGATCATTTCGTCGCGCCGGGCCATATGGCGCATGACGAAGATCACCGGCGGGATCAGCAGCAGAAAGAACATGTTGAAATACATCGCCAGCAGCAGGCACGACCCGGCACCGATGAAGAATGGGAAGTACGGCACTCCCATGAACATGGCCGGGCGCGTGCAGCCGCGGAAGAGCACGTTCTTATGCATACAAGGCGTTCAGGACGCCGGTCAGCATCGCGGTATCCAGCTGGTTTTCGCCGATCAGCATCTTGGCGATCTGGGCAGCCGCACCGACCAGGAATCCACCGATCAGGATCGGCGCCACATCGCCGATGCGCTTGTGGGCGAAAGCGATCTGGTAGCCCGCGAACACGACCGCGATGGTGACGACCGCGATCGAGGCGATATTGAGCAGGCCGTTGATGCTCTTGAAGAACCGCGACACTTCGCCTTCGGCGTCGCCGCCCGGCATGCCGGCCATGGCGATTTCAGGGATCGCAACAATCGCGACCAGGCACAGGGCACGGGACATGGGGCGGATGCAGCTTTTGAACGCTTCGCAGGTTTTGGTCATGGATACGTACTTCATCGGACTTCTCCTATCGGTGGTTGGAATGGCAAACGACTTGGGGACAACGCCAGCTATGGATCTAGAACACGAACGCTTCATCGACCGCGGGTTCGGATGAATGGACCGCCGATGCCCTGTCGGCGACAGCCGCCTGCCCGTGGGCGGAAACGCTCATGGCATTCGATGGCAACGGCGTACTGGATTTGCTCAAGGGGTACGCAGGTTTCGGTACTGCATCCGGAGCGCGGTGACTTTGCTGAACCGTGCGGCGCGAAGGCCTCCCCACCACCGGGATCGCTTCAGCGGAATTTCGGCCGATGGGCTCCATGCCGCTCGCGCGCATGGACGCATAGACTTTCTGCACATAGCCGTGGCGGTACCCGGCAGTGAAGTTTCCCGAGTAGTAGCAACTGAAGGATTTGCCCCAGTCGCCGCCGGAGCGGCCGAAACATTCGGCCAGGATCCGCGATCCCGCCTGCAGGTTGGGGCAGGTTCCGAAAGCCTTTTCATAAGATTCAAGGCCGTACCTGCCCAGGTTGTAGCGATTGACCTGGGCCAGGCCGACGGAGAAGTTGTAACCCTTGCGTTCCAGCATCCTTACGGTGGCCAGCGCCTCCGTCAGATTCTTCGGCTGACGCACAAGCCGCCCTCCGACAACGCCAATCGCATAAGGATTGAACGCGGATTCGACCTTCACCACGTGGTGCATGACCTCGACCGAGACCGCCATGCCCTGGCAACTGCTGATGTCCATGTCTGCGAACACTTTTTCGCCTCCTTCGGAAACTTGCGATGGGTTTCGGTACTGGCGCCGTTACGCCTGCTGCGCCCGCAGCGGGTCGAAATCGATTCCGGTGATATGGCGTTGTCCGGCGTGCGCCTTGATGTGGACCAGAATGTCGATGGTCACCATCAGCAAGCGCTTGATGGTGGAGAACTCCAGTCCGGCGCCTTCCGCAGACGCCTTCACCATCAGCGCCAGCTGATCCCAGGTCTGTCGCACGCTTCCCGAATGGCAGCTGGTAATGGACCCCGGATGGCCCGACGCGCAGTTGCGGATGAAGTAGAACGATTCGTCGCCGCGCAGCTCGGCCAGGATGATCCTGTCCGGCTTCATGCGCAGGCAGGCTTCCATGCAGCTCTTGGCGGTCACGTTGCTGGTGCTCTGCCCGCCCTTCGAGTAGAGCAGATGCACCGCATTGGGCTGCCTGATGAACAGCTCCCTGGCATCTTCGATGGTGACCAGACGCTCTTCGTCCGGAATATGGTTCACCAGCGACTTCATGAACGTGGTCTTTCCGCTGCCTGTCGCCCCGGATACGACGATGTTCTTCTTGTACAGCACCGATTTCCTGAAGAACTCGGCATAGTTGCGCGATCGCTTCAGTTCAAGCAGTTCCATGTCATGGCCGCTCAGCGCGTCGTCCTGCTCGAACACCTGATCGAAGAAGCCGTCTTCTTTGTACTGGGACAGGGTTTTCGTCTGCTTCGACGGCAACCTGATGGTGATGGACACTTTTTCCGCATCGCAGGCCGGCGGTATCACGAACTGTGCGCGCTGTCCGGTCGGGAACGTCAGGGAAACCACCGGATCCGTGTCCGTTATCCGCTGCCCGGTATTGCTCTCATTGACTACGGCCGTGCAGAACTGGCGAGCGCGCTCGTAAGTCAGCGACGGCACATCGACGCGACGCCAACCGCCGCTGGTTTCGAGATAGAGCTCCCCCGGCCGGTTGATGCATATCTCAGTGACCTCCGGAGAACCCATGTGCTCCCGGACGCCCAGCACTTCGTACTGGTATTCCAGAAAGTCCTTGGAGATATGGGCAATGGGCTGGATGTCGTCGTACATGGCGCTCGCCTCAGATGCCTGCCACGACACCGGAAAAATCGATGTCCTGAGCAACGTAGATACTCACCACCACGCCTTGATTGATGGTCACGGTGGCCGGCCTGCTGATGCTGCGGTCGAGCGCCTGATTGGCGAGCCGCTCCATGGTGCGTGCCGTATTGCTCTCGAACGGCTCCTGCGTGACGATGCCGTTGGTTACCGTGGTGGACGGAGGACCGTTCTTCGCACCGGCGTACTTGAAGGCATCGCTGATCAGACTGATCATCAGCGCGGAGCTGATGCGGCTGCCCCAATGCGCGTTGTAGTCGCCGGGATGGCCGGCACCGCCCAGGTTGTCCACGCCCGGGCTCGACATGGTCACGTCGACGCCGTTCGGCGTGATGATGCGGTCCCAGATGACGGAAATACGCGGGCCGTTGGCGTCGGTATCGTAGGTACCGGAGATTTTTGAACCTTTCGGGATCAGCAGCTTGCGGCCGTTGAGCGAATAGACCGGCTCGGTGACGATGCACGACGTGAAGCCCTTGATATCGGTGACTATCCTCGTCTCCAGGACGCACCTCAGATAAGTGCCGCGCGTCAGAAGCGCATCCGGATTGGCGATGAATTGCGCGCGCGTAGTCTTGATTTGCGGTCGTTCCCCGGCTGCCTCACCGGCCTTGTTGTCCTGCAACCCGCCCAGCATCGCCTGCACATAAGGATCCGACGCCGGAGCCTGCGCGCTTCCGGATTCGGCACTGCTCATCCTTCTTTCCATCAACGTCGGTTCGCGCGGAGGCGCACGGTCCTCGTCCGGCATGGTCTCTTCTACCGGTGCCGTGCCCTTGCCGCTGCTTCTCGGCGCCCGGTCAAGGGCGATGGGTGCGGCAGACGGAGCGTCCGCAGGCTGGTTTTCCGGCGCGTCAGGTATGACAACGTTCTCTTCTCTGGCCTTGGCTTTCTCCGTTGAAGGTCTGGTCGGCTTGAAGATCAGGTACCAGCCCACGATACCGACCAGCAGCGCGATGCCTATTCCAAAGCCCCAGGCCAGGCGGCTGAACCTCTTCGCATCATGGACACTGAGCCGCGGTGCATCGGCATCGAGGTCGTGGTCGTGGTCGGGCCGTCCGCGTCCCAGGTAAGAGCTGCTGGCACCTTCCTCTGTCTCTTCACGGGAAGGTGAACGCTGAACCAGCGTTTCATCCTCTTGCGGATCTTCCGGCGGTTGGGGCGAATTGTTCTGGTTCACTTTTCGGTATTCCTGCGCAGGCCAATGACGTTTTTTCCATGCCGGATCACCAGGTAGGGATAGGTTCCGTGCACGACCATGACGTTGTTCTCCACCGTGGTGTTGACCACGAAATCCTCGCCCTTGCTGCGCGTTCTGGCGAAGACGGCCGGGAAATTTCCTGTCGGTGACTGCTTCATGTCGCTCATCTTTATGTAGGTGAACTGGCCGTCGTCGTACACCGCCGTGGGTATCAGCCACGACTGCTTGGTGCGCGTCGAATAGTCGTAGTCGAAGTTGTACGTTCTGGTTTTGTCCAGGGACGTGGTCAGCTGACGAACGTCTTCATCCTTCGACGAGGGTTCGGCGTTGTTCGGATATATGAATGCGATCCTGTATTGCACGCCGGCCTGTTTGGCCTGCTCCAGCGCCGTCCAGTCCGTCGCCACCACCTTGAGTTCGAACATGTAGGAACGCGTATCGGTGCGGACCAGCATATTGGTGTCCACATCGATATTCCTGGGCTTCAGATAGAACACGTTCTCGCGGCGCGTCAGCTCCCATCCGCTGCTGAATCCGGTACTGAAGTCGAGCACTTTCTCGTTGGGGCTCAACTCGATCTGCGTGGTGATTCCCAAACCGGTCCGCACCGGGTAAATGCGGTTGGACTCATAGGTGTATTCCTGGAAGACCTGCGCCGACGCCGGCGATGCCAGGCAACAGCCTGCAAGGATCGGCGCTAGCAGATGGATATTCTTGGCTTTCATATCGGTCAAAAAAACTCCATGTTCTTCTGTCTGTTGGATCGCAAATCCGCCTTGCAACCTGTTATTTGACCGCTACCCGACGTGCGTGAAGTGTGCGTTTGCGCCGTAAGGTCCGACATCGGGGTTTTCCTAATGTCGTGTCATCTTTTATGGCTCTGGCGGCTCGGAATTGGCCTGCGAGGCGGGCGTTTGATCCGCCTGATTTCCGGACGATTCGACTTGCCCTTCATGGGTCGCTCCTTGCGGCAGCCCGCCCTGAGCTTCCGGCAATGGAGACGCATAGTCGTTGTCGACGCGGTAACTCGTAACCTGGAATCCGAGCGGGTTTTCGATACGGTCTTCTTCCTTCATGCCTAAATTCGACTTGTAGGAAAATTCCATGGTGGCGATCTTGCTATCGAGAGATGCCGTACCGCCGCTTTGTTTTTCATAAAGGCTGCGCTGGAACCGAACCGTCGCCCCCTTTGGCGTCGCGCCTTTTGCGGCCCCAATCAATACGATGCTGAGGATCTTCACGCGTATCGCTTTCTTTCTTCCATACAGGTTGTAGGGGCTGGATGGATTGCTATCGGCATACAGCGTCGAATATGCGGTGGCCACTTCCGGGCTCGACATCGTGTAGACGGTTTTCCAGTCACTGAGCTTCAGGATGGCCAAGTCGTACGATTCGCGCGCCATCACAAAATGTGAAACGTTGCTGCGGTTTATGGCCTCGCTGGCGGTAATGCTGTTTTTGCTGAAATCCCCGCGCAGGCGGGCAACGGTGCTGGTGCCTGTGTAGGCATCCGCCATGACCAGATAAGGCACCTGTTCCTTTAACGGCAGGAAATAGAAGTAACCGCCGGCGAGAATGAGAGACATGAGGGAGGCGGCAAAGGCCACCCACCAGGCGCGGCGCTCGCTGCGGCGCGCGATGTCCGCGATGGTCAATTCGAAATTGATGGATTTGTTAAGCACGTCGGTCTGCGACAAGGGAAACCTCTGCGTTCTTTCTGATTGCGGCCATGCGGCGGCTGACGCCCCGATTGCCTGCGGGCATCAGGCGAAGCCGCGAGGACAGGTGCCCGGGCGATTTCATCTTTCCGCTTTTGCGGGCGCGGTATTTCTCGGCTCCTGGCTTTCGTCAGGGCCAGGAAGCGCTGCTCCACCGGCGCCGGGAGGATCCGTCGCACGCACGATGATCTGTTCCTGATCCACGGCTATCGAAACCCCTTGGTCGGCGTAAGCCGCGGTCAGCAACGCCGCCGCTTTCTGAAGATCGGCTGTGCGGATGCGGGCTACTGGCGCGTGCAAGGTGAAATCGTTCGGATGCGTGTACGAGAGCGTTCTGTTCGAATCCTTGGCCCAGCGAGCAAGTAATGCCTTGAGAGTTGCGTCCCTTGCCGTGGGATAGAACAGGTTCGGTGGGTTCAGGGGAATCGCTTCCGTCGTTTCCGGGAAACGATTGACCGCCTCCCAGCGCCCTTTCATGTCCGGGGCGGAACGGGTGGCGCATCCTGCTGCCGCGGCAAGCAGCAACATCCCTGTCGCGGAGAAAATCCCTTTCTGGCTTATGTGCTTCACGATTCACCGGTGGTGGTTGAGAAATCGATGCGGTCCGGGCCTGCAGGCTTGCGCACCTCGCCAACGCCAAGGGTCCGCAATCGCAGGGGTCACGCTGAAGACGGAAACCGGCGAAAAAGTGGCCACGCCTCCCGATCCACTGGGGGGACGCTCGTGGGTCGCCTCTTTAAATGGTCTCGAACCGGGCGTCAGAGCGGGTCTTGGCCGGGGAAGCTCGTGCAGCAGGCTGCTACGGATGGGACATTGGGCGGTCGGCGGCCCGCGGATGCCCGCCCGGCTGGTCGTCTGGCCGTTCCTGGCTGGTGTTCTGTCTTGGGCCGACGCGGGAGTACTCTCCGGCCGCTGCCCTGTCGATTTTTCGGGGGCTCCGGCCGGGCTGAAGCTCTGCTCTCGCCAGCAAGATCCGGCGGGCCGCCATCCCGGTTTCGGCAGCCAGCCGCCGCTTGGCGGGCATACCGTTCTGATCCTGAAACCTGAGACAACATCGCTGCACGGCACGGCACGGCGCGCAGCGAGCCGACACGTATGTTTTACGTGCTGGCTCGCAACGTGTTCATTTAGACCGCTGGGTTCTTACACATCCGATTGACGGCTTTCGGCGTACGATCCTTCGCACACACGTACGAGGCCTCAGTCATGGCGACCGATAAAACCGAAAACCCGAACGGCAACAAGCGCGAAAGCGACCAGCGCCGCGACGAAAAGCGCGATCAGCGCACGCAGGAAGAACGGAACAAGCAGGCCGAAGATAATCAGAAGCGCGGTTGATGACGCTTCCGTGGAACAGCGTCATTGATTCGAGACAACGGTCTTGAAGCTGCGGATGGACCTAATGTCTTGAGCTGGTTTCAACCCTGATTGCGAACTCCGGCAGGTTCAGGAATCGCTGTCCGTCGCCAGCCTTCCGTCTCTTTTGCCTGCCCACACTATGTAGAGCAGGCATTCGTCGATAAGGCAGGCATCGGAATGCGCCTTGTCCCCGGGCTGGAACCAATAGCTGCCGGGCCCCAACGGTTTGGCGCCGGCTTCCGTCTGCCCCACGCTCCAATGCTTCATGGCGCCTTCGATCACCACCACCTGGTAATCGGACGAGTGGATATGCAGCGGGCTGACGCCTTTCTTGAACCGCATCAGCATCGTCGAAGGCCCCGTGACCGGATCGCCATGCAGCACGGTTATCTGCGCGCCAGTGGGGTTGTCTGGGTTGGAGGGCACGAATACCGCTTCCTCGAACGGCGCGACGATCATCGGCAGGCCGGACGACGCCTGCAATGTCGCGCATGCGGCAAGAAGAAGTATCGAGGCGCTATGGAGAAACTTTCAAGGCGCATGTTTTCGACTCCTTTACGGACGATGTATCGCTTCGCTCGACCAGCTACGCGATCGTCAGATCAACAACCGTGCGAAATCCTGGGCGCTCGATGGATGCCCCAGCCAATATCCCTGCGCCAGATCGCAGCCGCGCTCGCGCAGGATGGCGTACTGCCCTTCCTTCTCGACGCCTTCGGCAACGACGGTGATGCCCAGCGAATGTGCCATCGCGATGATGGCCGTGGTGAGCGCGAGATCGTCGGGGTCGCGCAATACGTCGGCGATGAAGCTGCGGTCGATCTTGACCCCATCGACGGGCACGCGGCGCAAATGGCTGAGGCCGGAGAAGCCGGTGCCGAAATCATCGAGCCATACCTTGACGCCGATGCTGCGCAAGCGCGACAGCAAGGTGCTGGCGTGCAGTTCGTCGCCGATCACCGCGGTTTCGGTCAGCTCCACGTGCAGCTGCGATGCGGGCAGACCGGTGTCCTTCAGGCATTCTTCGACCAGACCGGGCAGCTCGGCACTGCGCAACTGCCTGGGCGATACGTTCACCGATACGAACAAGGGCTCATCGGAGGCGAACTCTTCCTGCCAGCGCATCGCATCTCGGCAGGCGACGCGCAATACCTGCGGGCCGATGGTTTCGATCAGGCCGCTCTGCTCGGCGACGTCGATGAATACGGCCGGCGAGACCATGCCGTGCTCGGGATGGTGCCAGCGCAGCAGCGCTTCGGCGCCTACCAGGCGGTTGTCGCGCAAGCGGTAGACCGGCTGGTAGGCGACGCTCAGTTCGCCGCGGTCCCATGCGCCGCGCAACTCCTGTTCCATGCGCACGCGGCGCTCGACGGCCTGGTCCATCGCGCGGCTGTAGAAGCGGTAGCAGTTCTTGCCGGCGACTTTCGCCTGGTACATGGCGATGTCGCCGTTCTTCATCAGCATCGTCGCGCTGGACGCGTCTTCGGGGAACAGCGTGATGCCGATCGACGTGCCGAGGAATACCTGGCGGTCGTGGATCACGATCGGCCGGCTCAATTCGACCACCAGATTCTCGGCCAGGCGGCTGGCCTTGGCGCGCACTTCGTCGCCGGGCTGCACCGAACTCTGCAGCAGGATCACGAACTCGTCGCCGCCGAAGCGCGCCAGTTGCGCGTCCTCGCCGCCCAGGCGCTCCACCGCGGCGCGGATGCGCGTGGAGAACTGCACGAGCACTTCATCGCCCGCTTCGTGGCCCAAGGTGTCGTTGACGCGCTTGAAGTCGTCGATGTCGGCGAACAGCAGCGCCAACTGCTTGCCGACGCCGCGCAGTTCCAGCAGGCGCTGGTCGAGGCTTTCGCGGAATGCGAGCCGGTTCGCCAATCCGGTCAGCGCATCGGTATAGGCCATGCGCCGGATGTCGCGGTCGTGCCGCGCCACGCTCTGGCTCATGCGCCCGAACGCGCGCACCAGATCGCCGACTTCGTCGTTGCGGCCGCTGACGGGCGCGGTGCCGCCGAAGCGGCCGGCTTCGATCTCGCGCGCCGCATCGGCCAGGCGCCGCACCGGGCCCACCAGGGTCTGCTGGATCACCCACACGATGCCGGCGCCCAACACCAGCAGCGCCAGCATCAGCACGCCGATCAAGGTGCGATGGCGGCTGCCTAAATCGGCCAGGCTATGGCGCAGGCCGGCGCTGGCGCGCTGCTCGGTCGCGCGCACCGACGCCAGCGAAAACCCGATGCGGACGCCGCCGATGCGTTGGTCGCCGAGCTGGATGGGGCTGGATACATCGACCACGTCGTCGGTCCACTGCGCGTGCACGCCGCGCGCACGCACTACTTCGTACGCCAGCGGATCCTGCATCGGCTGGCCGTAGGTGGGAATGTCGCCGGAACCATCGTGGATGATCCGGCCCTGCGTGTCGTAGACCAGCACGTAGCTGACGTCGGGCTGGCGCATCGCCGCGCGCGAGATCGTGCCGATCGCGTCGAGATCGAAGTAATAAAGGGGATTGGTCAGGCCATCGGCCAGTTGCGTCGCCGTCGTTTCGCCGCGCCGGCGCAGCGTCTCGATCACCAGATCGTGCATCGCCTTGCCGCTGATGCGGGTGACCTCGGACTGCATCAGCGCCTGGCGCTGCCACAGCAACAGCATCAAGGTGGCGAATATCGCCAGCGCCAGGCCCATCAGCGCCAGCAGCTGTCCTTGCAGGCCGATGCGGAAGCGCTTCATTCCACCTCCGCCCGTACCTGCGCCACGCCTTTGCGCAGGTATTTGAGCGCGTGCTCGGACACCGGATCGATCGGCATGAAACGCGTGGTCTTGAAGAAACGCAGCAGCGCATCGCGCGCATCGGGATCGTTCGCCGCCTGGATCAGCACTTCGCGCAAGCGCGCCTCCACGCGCGGATCCAGGTCGCTGCGCACGACCTCGACCGCGCGCGGATATTCGGGCGTGCTGTGCAGTATCTGCAACTCGCTGCGGTAGCTGGGCGGTACGCGTTGAGGGTTGTCCCAGTCGATATTGCTCATCACGCCGGCATCGACCAGCCGCTTGTGCACCCAGTTGGCGATATTCAGCTCCGAACGCGCGAACACATAACCCACCGTGTCGGCGCCGGGCTTGTCCATCGGCGACATCAGCAGCTCCAACCGCATGCCGCGCTCGATCAGTTCGGAGGCCGGCACGAAGTAGGCGCTGGTCGAACTGATGTTCTGGAAGGCGATGCTGCGGCCGCGCAGCTGGTCGAGCGAGGTCAGCCCGCTGTCGCGGCGGGCGAAGAAAACGGTGCGATAGCGGCTGACGCCGTCGCGCTCGGTCATCAGCAGCAGCCTGGCGCCGGCACGCGCTTCCAGTACCAGGCCGGTGCCGGAAGTTTCGGTGACCCAGTCGACCCGGCCGCGACGCAGGTAGCTGGCCATCTGCTGCGCGTCGCGCGCCATCAGGATGCGGCCTTCGCGGATGCCGACGCCCGCCATCCGCGGCACCACGTAATCCAGCAGCGGCTTGAGCTGCTCGTAATGGGTCTTGGGGTCGTCGCTGATCCGGCCGAGCACCAGCACGTGCGCATCGTCGACGGCGTGCGCGGGAGACCAGGGGAACAGTGCGGCCAGCACGCCCAACAACCCGGCTGCGAGTCGCGCGGTCATTCCAGCCAAAATCGAGTCCCCAGGGTGTCGGCGAGTGCAGCCTAGCCTAATCGTTGCCGCCGGGACAGCAGGCGCGGTGCCGCCCACGGACGGCTTATCGGCTTTGTAGAGCGGAGCTTGCTCCGCTGCTTTAAAGCCCTCCCCTTCAAGGGGAGGGTTGGGTGGGGATGGGTTTGACTTTGAATCACCTCGACATCAAAACCATCCCCCATCCCAGCCTTCCCCTTGAAGGGGAAGGAGACAAGCAAAGGCAGCGGAGCAAGCTCCGCTCTACAAAGCTCCGGAGAGGCGCGCCAGCGATGCCATCCGTTGCGTGTCGGCCAGGATGCCGCGCAGCAGCCGCACTTCCTTGGGGTCCAGATCGGCGCGCAGATATAGGCGGCGCAGTTTGCGCATGGCCGATTCCGGTGCCCGGCCCTTGTGGAAATCGATTTCCTCCAGGGTCTGGGCCAGTTGCGCGAAGAAACCTTCCAACTCGGCATGCGAGGCCACCGCGCGCGATTCGGCGATCGCGGCGCCGGCAGCCTGGCGTTCGAGCAGGCACAGGCGCAGCTCGTACGCCAGCACCTGCACGGCTGCGGCCAGATTGAGCGAGCTGTAGGCGGGGTCGGCCGGTATGTGCACCGCGGCATGGCAAAGCTGCAGCTCCTCGTTGCTCAAGCCGGTGCGTTCGCGGCCGAAAACGAGCGCCACCTCCGCGGTCCCGGCGGCTTCGCATGCCCTCGCCGCCGCCGCTCGCGGCATCAGCTGTTCCAGCGCCACGCGGCGATCGCGCGCCGTGCAGCCGAGCACCAGCCGGCAATCGGCCACGGCTTCGGCCAGGCTAGCGAATATCTGCGCGTCGGCGAGCACGTCGTCGGCGCCGGCCGCCATTGCCGAGGCTTCGGCATGCGGGAAGCGCTGCGGATCCACCAGCACCAGCCGGCGCAGGCCCATGGTCTTGATCGCGCGGGCGGCCGAGCCGATGTTGCCGGAGTGCTGGGTGCCGACCAGGACGATGCGGATGCGTTTATCGGGAGTCTCCATGCGCGAATGTTAAACTGCCGCCCGCCGGTCTTCGCGCCGGACCGCTCTTTACCCCTGCCAACCCCCGCCCCGTGCCCTGGAGGCCGTCCGCGTCATGCAAAAACCCGCAGTCACCATCATGGTCAAGGCCGCTAGAGCGGGGGGCAGCGTGTTGTTGCGTCACCTGGGCAAGCTCGATGCGCTCAATGTGGTCGAGAAGGACCGCATGGATTTCGCCAGCGAGGTCGACAGCCTCGCCGAGCAGGCCATCATCAAGGAGCTCAAGCGCTCGTTTCCCGATTACGGGATCCTCGGCGAGGAAGGCGGCGCGCAGAAGGCAGGCCGCGGCGGCGGCAAGTTCACCTGGGTGATCGATCCGCTCGACGGCACCAGCAACTACCTGCGCGGCTTCCCGCACTACTGCGTGTCGATCGCGCTGACCGAAAACGGCGAGCCGACCCACGGCGTGATTTTCGACCCGATCCGCAATGAGCTGTTCACCGCCAGCCGCGGCGCCGGCGCCGTGCTCAACGACCGCAAGATCCGCGTCGCCGAGCGCAAGGATGTGGCCGGCAGCGTGATCGTCACCGGCTTCCCGCCGCGCGAGCGCGTGCGCGCCGGCGCGCAGCTGGAATGCGTGCGCGAGCTGTTGCGCGATGCCGAAGACGTGCGCCGCACCGGCTCGGCCGCGCTGGATCTGGCCTACGTGGCCTGCGGCCGCGTCGATGCCTATTTCGAAGCCGGGGTGAAGCCCTGGGACATCGCCGCGGGCGTTCTGCTGGTGCGCGAAGCCGGCGGACGCGTCTGCGACTATCGCGGCGCCAGCCCGGGCCGGATGGATGTGACCAGCGATGCCGGCAGCCAGATCGTTGCGGGCAACGTGAAGCTGGTGGATCCGTTGCTGAAGACGATCGCGTCCTCCGGGTACGCCAAGACGTTCGGCTGATTTTTCTCTTGGTAGAGCGGAGCTTGCTGCGCTGCGTCGCGAGCTCTTGCGAACCAGGCGAGGCGATCCGAACAGCTCGCGGCTGAAGCCGCTCTTACGAAAAGCTACCGCCAAAGAAAAAGGCCGCGCAATGCGCGGCCTTTTTCGTTTTCGCCAACGCTCGAACTACGGCCTGCGCGCCAGCGCCGCCTCGTCCTTGGCCTTGGGCATCAGGTCCTGCTTGGTGACCTTCATGAAGCTCATCGTCAGCAGCGGGCAGGCGACGAAGATCGACGACAGCGTGCCGATGATGATGCCGATCATCATCGATTCGGCCATGCCCTTCAGCGAATCGCCGCCGTACAGGTACAGCGCCAGCACCGTCAGGAAGGCGACGAACGAGGTGATCACGGTGCGCGACAGGGTCTGGTTGATCGACTTGTTCAGCACCTCTTCCGGCGATGCGCGCATGCCGCGGAAGTTCTCGCGCACGCGGTCGAACACCACGATGGTGTCGTTGATCGAGAAGCCCATCACCGACAGCACGCCGGCCAGCACGGTCAGGTCGAACTCGTGCCCGGTGATCGCGAACCAGCCGGCGACCACGACCACGTCGTGCATCGTGGTGATTGTCGCCGCGATCGCGAATTTCCACTCGAAGCGGGCGGAAATGTAGACCAGGAAGCCGACCACCACGAACAGCACCGCGTAGATGCCGTTGAGCGCCAGCTCCTTGCCGACCTGCGGGCCGACGTAGCCGCTGCTCATCACCTTGGCCGGGTTCTCGGCGCTGGATGCGATCCGCACGACCTCGTCCACGGTGCGGCTGGTGTCGTGCTGCGAGACGCCGGGCTTGGATTGCAGGCGGATCAGCAGGCTGTTGCCGGTGCCCAGGGTCTGCACCTGGGCGCCCTCGTAACCGGCCGCCGTCAGCCGCTCGCGGACCTGATCCACCGACACCGGCTTGCTGAAGCTCAGTTCCGCGGAAGTGCCGCCGGTGAAGTCGAGGGCGAAGTCGAAGCCCTTGACGACCATCGCGCCGATGGCGACGAACATGATAAGCGCAGCGACGGTCAGCGACACCCAGCGCATGCGCATGAAGTTGAAGTTGCTGCCGTACGGGAACACGTTGAAAGGTTTCATGTCTGTGCTCCGTCAGATCGCGATCGATTTCAGCTTGCGGCGGCGGCCGTAGATCAGGGCCGCGATGCCGCGCGAGACCGACACGGCCGTATAGGCGGACGTGGCGATGCCGAGCATGAGGGTGATACCGAAGCCGCGCAGCGGTCCGGTGCCGAACACGGCCATGGCCAGGCCGGCCAGGAACGCGGTGACGTTGGCATCGAGGATGGTGCCCGAGGCGTGCTCGTAGCCGCTGGCGATCGCGGTGAGCGGCGGCAGCCCGGCGCGCAGTTCCTCGCGTATTCGCTCGTTGATCAGCACGTTGGCATCGACCGACATGCCGACGGTGAGCGCGATGCCCGCCAGGCCGGGCAAGGTCAGCGTCGCGCCCATCAGCGACATCGCTGCGAACACCATCAGCAGGTTCAGCAGCAGCGCGATGCAGGTGATGATGCCGAACATGCGGTAGTAGAACAGGAAGAACACCAGCGCGAACCCGAACGCGTACAGCACCGCGATCAGGCCGTTCCTGATGTTCGCCTCGCCCAGGCTGGGGCCGATGACGCTCTGCGCGGCGAAATCCATCGGCGCGGCCAATGCGCCGGCGCGCAGCAGCAACGCCAGGTCGGCCGCTTCCTTCATGCTCTCAAGGCCGGTGGTCTGGAAATCGCGGCCGAGCGTGCTCTGGATGGTCGCGACCGAGATCACCTGTTCGCTGGTGCGGGTGCTGCGCACTTCCTTGCCATCGACGACCTTCACCTCGGGAATGCGTTCGCTGTACACCACCGCCATCGGCTTGCCGACGTGCTGGCTGGAATAATCGAACATGCGCTGGCCGCCGAGGCTGGTCAGGCGCACCCGCACCGCCGGGGTGCCGCTTTGCGTATCGAAGAAGGACGAAGCGTCCTGCAACTGGTCGCCGGAGGCGATCACGCGTTTGTTGAGGATCACCGGCACCGGCTTGCCGTCGGCGCCGATCTCCTTGCGATAGAAGATGCGCCCTTCCGGCGGCACGCTGCCGCTCTGCAGCGCCTCGTAGGCGTTGCCTTCGATCACCCCGCGATATTCGAGGGTGGCGGTCGCGCCGAGGATGCGCTTGGCCTGCGCCGTGTCCTGCACGCCCGGCAGCTGCACCACCACCCGGTCCGCGCCCTGGCGCTGGATGATGGGTTCGGCGACGCCGAGCTCGTTGATGCGGTTGCGCAGCGTGCCGACGTTCTGTTCGATGGCGTCGGTGGTGATCTTGTCCAGTTCGGCTTCCGGCACCGTCAGCAGGATGCGCTCGCCGGCGACGTCCATCAGCAGGGTCGGCAGGTCGCGCGCGATCAGTTGCTGCGCCTTGGCGGTGTCGGCGCTGCTGCTGAGCAGCACCGAAAGCCCGTCGGTGCCGCGGCGTTCCACCGACTGGTAGCGGACGCGGTTATCGCGCAATACCACGCGCACGTCTTCGAGATAGGCCTCGAAGCGCTTGTCGAGCGCGGCCTTGCGGTCGACTTCCATGAGGAAGTGCACGCCACCCTGCAGATCCAGGCCCAGCAGCATCGGCCGGGCGTTGATGGCATCGAGCCAGGCGGGTGCGGTCGAAGCCAGATTGAGCGCGACCACATAGGCGTTGGCCAGTTCCGCGGTCAGCGCGGCGGCGGCCTTGGTCTGCGCGTCGGAACTGGGCATGCGCACCAGCAGGTTGCCGTTGTCGTCGACTTCGACCGCTTTCGGCGCGACGCCGGCCTTCTTGAGCGTCGCATCGACCCGCTGCCGCAGGGCGGCATCGATCGCTGCGCCGCGGTTGGCGGTGATCTGCACCGAGGGATCCTGCGGGTACAGGTTGGGCAGCGCGTACACCACGCTCAACAGCACCACCAGCAGGATGACGACGTATTTCCAGCGCGAATATTCGAGCATCGATAATTCCAGCAACGTAGCCCGGATACGGCGGAACGAATCCGGGGAAATCAGCCTTCGGTCCCGGAACAGGCCGCAGCGCGGCCATATCCGGGCTGCGGCGTGGGGATCAGGAGGCTTTCAGCGTGCCCTTGGGCAGCACGTTGCCGATGGCGCCTTTCTGCACGCGCACGCGCACGTTGTCGGCGATCTCGACGGTGATGAAGCTGTCGCCGATGTCGCTGACCGTGCCGGCGATGCCGCCGTTGGTGATGACCTCGTCGCCCTTGGCCAGCTTTTCCAGCATGGCGCGGTGTTCCTTGGAGCGCTTCATCTGCGGCCGGATCATCAGAAAGTACATGATTCCGATCAGGATGACCGGAAACAGCAGCCCGGAAAGGCCGCCGCCAAACAGGCCGCCAGGCGCGGCCTGGCCGGCTGCCTGTGCGTGGGCGGGAGAAATCAGCAGGTCGAGCAGGTTCATCGGTAATTATCCGTCGGCGCAAAATAGCTGGGAATTATGCCATGTAGCCGCCGGGCGGCGCTTTCAAGCCGCCCTGCCCCCGCGGCGAGCCCCGGCACGGGGGCGTCAAGGTGGATAAGGGTTCGACGCAGCGCCTGTTCCGCATACGCCGAACCCTCATCCTGCGCCGCACCCGGAGGGAGAGGGACTCAGGAGCGCGCAACGTAAAAGGACTCGCGGAAGGCGGCAAAGGTTCCCCGTTCGATCGCGGCGCGCATGCCGGCCATCAGCTTCTGGTAGTACCAGAGGTTGTGCAGGGTGCCCAGAATCGGTGCCAGCATCTCGTTGCAGCGGTCCAGGTGGCGCAGGTAGGCGCGGCTGTAGCCCTGGCTGCAGGCGTAGCAGCCGCAGCCGGGTTCGATCGGGTCGGTATCGCGCTCGTACCTGGCGTTGCGGATGCGCACGGTGCCGGTGCTGGTGAAGTAGTGGCCGTTGCGCGCGTTGCGGGTCGGCATGACGCAGTCGAACATGTCGACGCCGCGCGCGACCGATTCCACCAGGTCCTCCGGCCGGCCGACGCCCATCAGATAACGCGGCCGGTCGCCGGGCAGCTGCGGGCAGGTGTGTTCGAGCATGGCGTTGCGCTCGGCTTCCGGCTCGCCGACCGCCAGCCCGCCGATCGCATAGCCGTCGAAACCGATCGCCTTCAGTCCTTCCGCCGACCGCGAGCGCAGCGCATGGTGCACGCCGCCCTGGACGATGCCGAACAACGCCGCATCGTTGCCTTCGTGCGCACGCCTGCTGCGTTCTGCCCAGCGCAGCGACAGTTCCATCGATGCGCGCGCGACCTCTTCGGTCGCCGGATACGGCGTGCACTCGTCGAAGATCATCACGATGTCGGCATCGAGCACCTTCTGGATGCGCATGCTCTCTTCCGGACCGAGGAACACCGTGGAGCCGTCGGTCGGCGCTGCGAAGGTCACGCCCTGCTCGGTGATCTTGCGGCGGTGCGCGAGCGAGAACACCTGGAAACCGCCGGAGTCGGTGAGGATCGGTCCGTCCCAGCGCGAGAAC
>Ga0193753_10000359_pt1 | contig 45475 bp, 34 predicted proteins | sample H1c2metaG_FD_144925 | JGI IMG/M metagenome (GOLD analysis project Ga0193753, IMG submission 144925) | Soil microbial communities from a riparian zone of the East river system, Colorado, United States - H1c2 | ecosystem: Environmental > Terrestrial > Soil > Riparian zone | place: USA: East...
GTAGTCGGTCACGCCGATCTCGCCGATGCCGCCGCGCTCGCCGTGACCGACTACGCCGACGGCCCAATGCTCATGCCCGCGAATTTCCGCGCCGACAGAGCGGTGGATTGGAACAAGGCCGTGCGTCGCCCGCGCAAGCACACGAGCTCGAGAAAGAGCAGCTCAAAGACCAGCGCGCGATCCACGACTTCGGCCAAGGCGAGCAGCTCGTCGTCGCGCGCGAAGAGCACAGCGTCGAAAAGCTCAACGGCCAAGAGCTCAGCCGCGAAGAAGCCCGCCGCAAAGAGTACGGCGAAAGCCGTCGCGAGCAAGAACCGCTAGCTTACCGCCGCGCGCTCAGCTAGCCGCGCCCTGCAGGCGCCGGTAGGCGCTTCTCGTCCAACAACTCGATCGCCCGAGCATAAACCCTGGAGCGCAACTCCAGGCGATCGGGCGCACGCGTGATGTATCGCACCGTGATCTCGATGCCGCCGATGATTGGCTTGATGTTGACCGCCGGCGCCGCGCCGATGGTCTCGAGCCGAGGCGAACGGGACGCACCCTGCCATTCTTGCTGGGCTTGAGGCGCGGTCTCGGCTGTCGCGTCCTCTACTTCCTTTCGGATCGCATCGACAATCGGATACGGATCGCGACCAGCCGGAACCACGACGCGAATCTCGTCCCACAACCATTGGCCTGACGTCGAGAAGTTGAAGTAATGCCCTTCGATCGCGTAGCTGTTGGTGAACGTCACGCGACGGCCCGTGGGATGATTCGAGTCCGTCCAATCGCCTGTCTCGAGCAACACCGTGTAGAACAGCCCGAGCTCCACGACCTCACCCGTCACACCGTTGATCTCCACCAGGTCGCCGATGCGAATGCCGTTTCTTCCCATCAGCATGAACCAGCCGAGAAACCCGACGATGAAATCCTTGAGCGCCACGGTGAGGCCAGCGCCCGCGAGTCCGAGGAACGTTCCGAAATTGTTGGGCAGACCGAAGATGACGAGCAGAATGAGCAGCACTCCCGTCACCTGCAGCGACACGCGAACGATGGTACGCAGCGTCTGTAGACGCCGGCGTTCCATGCGCAGCGTGCCCACGAGCCGTTCGATCCATTTGTCGAAGAACAGTCCAATCAGCGCGATGATCAGGATCAGCAACACGCCACGCAACGCGCGATTGAGCACGGCGCGTTGCTGGCGGTTTACGACGCGAGTCCATCGGGCGTAGACGCGGGCGAGTTGCCGCTGGTTGTCGGCGCGTTGATCGAGCGCGGCTCGAGCCTTCTGTTCGCCGGCACGAATTTCGGTGCTGCGCACGAGTGCGATGGCTGAGTCGTGATTCAGATCGGCCGCCGTAGATGACGGTGTGGGTGACGACGGCGTGCGTGATGACGGCGTTGATGCTGTCGGCGCGACGGAAGCCGGCGCTGGTTTTCCCTTCGTCTCTTTTTCCTCGATCGTGTCGTGCTGTTTCGCCAGGGCGACGGACGACGTCTCCGCGGCGGCGCGCGCGGCTCGCAATAGCTTCTTCTTTCCGTCGAGCGCCAGCCACGCCTGCCCGCGCTGGATCAGACCGCCGGTTTCGACTGGAACCGTGATCGTGACGCGCGTGCTGTCCGACCGCTTGGATGCAGCCTCGTGTTCGTCGATCATCGCTTGCATTCGGCCCTGCGGATCGCCGCCGGCGCGAATCAAGTCCTGTCGCGCGTCGTCGGCCTCGTCCTGATCGAGCTCGATTTGCGCCCTGGCAAGCGCGAGTTGATCTCGAAGTGCGTCTTTGCGGGTCGCCTCCGCTGACGGAATCGCCGCCGTCAACTGCGTCACGCGGGCTTCGTCGTCGGCGACGCTTTTCTGCGCAGCGGCGAGACGAGTCGCGATCGTCCGGGCCTTGGGCGTCATGGCCGGCGGATGCGCCGTGGCTTGTCGAACGGCGTCGGCGAACGCCAGATCCATTTCCTGATCGGCCATCCGCAGCGCATCCTGAGCGATCTGCGACTCCTCAGGAGTCGTCGGCAGGTGGATGATCTCTTGAACGGTCGTTAGAGAACTGTCATCGAATGCCGGCGCCGAATCGACGACGACGTTGGCGGCGGCGCGCGGCGGCGAGGACACCGCGCGCTGGCGGCCGGTCTGATACAACCCGTAGATCACCGCCGCGACCAGCACGAGGAGTATCGCGGCGAGAATATTTTGTTTCGACTTCATGGCGCGCGTGCCGATCCGGTCTGGGGAATGTATGGCTACCTACGACCGGTTCGGAGAGAGCGCAAGTAGGACTAGAACATGTACCCAAGCCCGATGTAGATCGGTGCCGTCAACTGCGATGAATGGCCGGCGTCCACCGCAATCACGTTCGAGTACCGCTCGATCGATGCAGCGAACGACGTAGGAATCGCGCTCAAATAACGGACGAGCAGTCGCGCTCAGCTTGCTCCCGCTTCGCCACCCGCCGATCTTCCGGACATGACCGATCCGACCCAAGCCGCCAAGGCGGTACCCGACAAGGAAGCGCTCGATCAGGCGACGACTGAAGGCATGCCGCCCGCGCCGGCAAGCGTTCCTCCGGCTCCCGAGACGAGTGCCGATGCCGGAGCTCCACCGACCGCCGACCAGGTGAAGCTCGCGCTCAGGAAGGTGAAAGATCCGGAGCTCAACCTGAACATCGTCGACCTCGGATTGGTCTATGAGGTCGCCGTGGACGGCGGCGATGTGAACATCGATATGTCGCTGACGTCGCCGGGATGTCCCGCCGGACCGCAAATCATGGGCGACGTCGAGCGCGCGGTGAAGGCGCTCCCCGGGGTGGCCAACCTCAATCTCAACTTGGTGTGGCAGCCCTTCTGGACGCCCGATCGAATCGAGCCTCGCGTGCGCGCGTACATGGGGCTGTAGCCCCCGCCGAGAAAGCCTAGTCTTTGTACGGCGACTCGTTCGACGTGAGCCTCGGCAGTTCCCTCGGCGCATCGTTCGCGGGCAGCGTTTTGCTCGGCTTCGCATGCGCGTTGAGCGCCTTGAGAAAATCCTCGCCGAGTATTTCGCGCTGCCAGCGGCGGAGCTCGGGAATAGTTTCGAGCTCTTCATACGTCTTGGGATTTTTGCGCGCAACAGCTTCGAGGCGATCGCGGGCTCCGAGCACGCCTGGATCGAGGTCGAGGCGAACGGCGATTGCGTCGCGCACCGCCTTGAGCGCATTGGTACGAATGTCGAAGTCGGGATCGCGATCCCACCGCGGCGCTTTGGGAAATCGAGGTAGGTCTGACTCCGGCACGGACAGGCCGCGCTTTACCGCATTGAGCATGTCGTCGCCGCGCGACTCGAACAAACCGCGTGGCATACCCTTGATCGCCGCGAGTGCGTCGCGCGTGGCGGGTTGCTGTCGGGCGATGTCGAGGAGTTGCTCGTTGCCGATGATGCGAAATGTCGCTCGGTCGAGTCCGCTCGCAACGCTATCCCGAAGCGGTACCAGCTCTCGAAGCACCGCCAGCTCTCGGCGCGACAAATCGCGCGCGCCTTTGAGCTTGAGAAAGGAATTCGCCGGATCTTCGTCGCCCCACTTGGTGCCTTCGAGCAACGCAAACTCTTCGCGCGCCCATTCCCAGCGGCCCGCGCGCACCAACTCCTCTTTCATCAAGTCGCGGAGCTCGAGCAGGTTGATCGTATCCTGCGCGGCGTAATCGAGCATGCTCTGCGTCAGCGGCCGCATGGACCAGTCGGCGCGCTGGTGCTTTTTGTCGACCTTCAATCCGAAATACTTCTCGAGCAGCGCGGCGAGACCGAAGGCGCGGAGCCCGAGGAGCTGCGCGGCGACGCGCGTGTCGAAAATATTGCGGACATGCCAGCCGTAGTCCTGCTGCAGCAGGCGTAGATCGTAGTCGGCGTCGTGGAAGACGACTTCGACGTCGGGACTTTCCAAGAGCCTGCCGAGTCCGGCAGGTGATCCGATGGGTAGTGGATCGATGACGGCTGTCTGCTCGCGTGTAGAGAGCTGGAGCAGGTAGATTCGATCGACGAAGCGATGGAAGCTCGCGCCTTCGGTATCGAGCGCGAGGATGCGAGCGCCGGCGATCGATGCGAAAAATGTGTCGACCGCGCTGGACGTGTCGAGGTAGAGAGGCGTGTGTGGAGTTGCGGTTTGCACGCACGCAATCTAACCGGCATTCACCTTGCCCGGAGTCGTCGCGCATGAGCCATCCGACGGAGGACCAGGCCGGCGATATACCGCCACCGCGCCTACAGAGGCCACGACGGCGCAAGCCGCGTCGGCCGGGCTGGGGCAACTCCGACGTGTTGCGCACCGCGTCGCTTGTCATCGCCATGTATTTGGTCGTGCGCCTGCTGTGGTTCGCCAACGGTTTGGTGATCACCGCCTTCCTCGGCGTCCTGTTTGGGTTGGCAGTGTCGTCTGGCGTCGATCTGCTTTCGCGGTGGCGTGTTCCGCGCGGGGTGGGCGCGGCCGCGATCGTGATTGGATTCTTCGGCGCTCTGGTTGGGTTCGGTGCGTGGATGGCGCCGACGCTGCACACACAGGGAATCGAGTTGCGCCGGCGCCTGCCCGACGCGGTGGACCGCGTTGAACAGTGGCTCGACGCGCGTCAAAGCGGTCTGCTCGGCATGGTGTCGAGCGTCAGTCCGGCCGATACGGCGCCCAGCACAACTCAGCCAACGCAGGCCGCTCCGACGACGAAGCCCGATTCAGCCCACGGCGGATCGACGCTCAAGGACCAGTTGAGCGGCCGGATGGGCGGCGCATCGCAGTACCTGTTTCCCTTTCTGCATTCGACGGCCGCCGCGGTTACCGGTTTTTTTATTGTAATTTTCTTATCGATTTACATCGCCGTTGATCCGGACATGTACCGCCGCGGCATCATGCATTTGTTTCCGCACGCCCATCGTAAACGGGCGGGTGAGGTTCTGTCGGCCATCGCGGCGGTGCTCCGCCGTTGGATGGTGACGCAGCTCATCGCCATGTGCACGATCGGCGTGGTCACGACGGTGATCCTCCTTCTGCTTCACGTGAAGGCGGCGTTCGCGCTGGGACTCTTATCCGGCTTGTTCGAGTTCATTCCCACGGTGGGACCGATCATGAGCGCGCTCCCGGCGGTCGCGATGGCGTTTCTCGATTCGCCGGAAAAAGCGCTCTGGGTGGGCATCGCGTTCTGGGGCGTGCAGTTCATGGAAAACCATTTGCTCATTCCACTTCTGATGAAGGGAGGAATGGACCTGCCGCCGGCGTTGACGATTTTGTCACAAGCGCTCATGGCGCTCGTCTTCGGGTTCCTTGGGTTGATGTGCGCCGTCCCACTGCTCGCGGCGACGATGGTCGCCGTGAAGATGATTTATGTTGAGGGCGTGGTCGGCGACGCGCAGCCCAACGCCATCGAAGGTCTGCAGACTGCCCTCGAGGAATAGCCCCGCGACCGAGAACGCCCTTCCGCTCATCAAATTGTTCCCTGCGCTCGCCGCAATTCCGCGAGTGGCGCTGGGGCGCTTTCCCACACCGATTGAGCGGGTCGCCGGCCTCGCGCCGCACCTCTGGATCAAACGCGACGATCTGTGTGCGGATCCCATCGGCGGCAACAAGGTCCGGGCGCTCGAATTTCTGCTGGGCGGCGTCGCCAACTGTGACATACTCGTCACGGTCGGATCGGCCGGCTCCACGCACGCATTGGCGGTCGCAACGTACGGCAAACGCGTCGGCGCTCGCGTGCTCGTCGGACGGTGGACGCAGGTGATGAACCCCGCGTCGATCATTGTCGCCGACCGGATTCTCGAGACGGCGAGCAGCGCGCCAATTCAGAAAACACCAATTGGCGCATACGCGTGGGCGTGGCGAAGACGCCTCCGCGGCGCGCACTGGATCCCCGCGGGCGGAAGCACGCCACTCGGCATACTTGGGCACGTCAACGCCGGACTGGAGCTCGTGGAGCAGTTGGACGCCGGCCAGGTTGAGGAACCGACGTACGTGGTCGTACCGCTTGGCACCGGCGGAACCGCCGCGGGCCTTGCCCTCGCGTTCGCCATTGCACGGAAGAAAATCGCAGTCGTCGGTGTGCGCGTGGTACCGCGGATCATCGGGCGTGCAGCGCGCGTGCACTCGCTCGCCGATCGCACCGCACGATTCATCGAGCGCCTTGCGCGCGCGCCGGTTCCGCGCGTCCAAAGCCGGTCCATTGTCGTGGTCCAGGATCGCTACGGCGGCGCGTACGGACGCGAGACCGACGCCGGGCGCGCCGCCGCCGATCGGCTGCGCGGCGCGTCAGCGATTGCGCTGGACGCGACGTACAGTGCGAAGGCATTCTCTACTGCGCTCGACCTCGCCAGCCGCGAACCAACCGTGTTCTGGTTAACCTTTGATCCCAGAATTCTTAACGCCATGACGACGATCCCAAAACAACAATGATCGCGCTCGTCGGCGACACGGAGATCGCGTTCGATGACATCGGCTCGGGCTTGCCCGTGGTGTTTTTGCATGCATTCCCACTCAACCGCACCATGTGGGATCCGCAGGTGAGCGCGTTGGTTGGCGAATGTCGATGCATCCCGATCGATTTTCGCGGTTTTGGCGACTCCGGGGTCGACGGACCGTACTCGATGGATCGATACGCCGACGACGTCGCCGGTGTGCTCGATTCACTCCAGATCGAGCGCGCGGTGATCGTCGGGCTGTCGCTCGGAGGCTACGTGTCGTTCGCGTTCTGGCGACGGCATCGCGATCGCGTGCGCGCGCTGGTGCTCGCCGACACGCGCGCCGTGGGCGATACGATCGAAAACGTCGAGCGTCGCCGAGCGTTGATCGAGATCGCGGAGACGCAGGGCAGTTCTGCGGTGGCGAACGCGCAAATCGCTGGGCTCATGGGCAAGACGACGCGGAACAAGCGGCCGGACATCTACGACGCCACGCATCGAATGATGTCGCAAGCACCCGAGGCGGGCGTCATCGGCGCGCTCGAAGCGATGATCGAGCGACCCGACTCGACCGATACGCTGGCGACGATCGACGTTCCGTCGCTGGTCATCGTCGGCGATGAGGACGTTCTCACGCCACCCAAGGACGTGCGCAAAATGCACGAAAAGATCCCGGGGAGCCGGCTCGAAGTGCTCAAGGAGGCCGGACATCTGTCGAACACGGAACGACCGGCGTCGTTCAATACGGTCGTGAGCGAATTCATTGCGAGCCTGATTTACAACTAGAGCTGGGCCGTCTTGCGCAGGGCGCGTGGGAATCGTGCGGCGCCTCTGCTACCTTTCGTCCGATGTCAAACCCAACCCCTTCCCCCGCCGCGCCGTCGGACGCCGAACACACGACGAGCGCGCGACTCGGCGCGGTGCTATTTCGGAATCGCAGTTGGCTGCCGGTTCCGTTTCTCGTCGTCGCGCTGCTCGCACCGGCTCAACCGGGCCCGGGCAATTGGATCCTCGGTGCCGTGTTGATCGCGCTCGGCGAATGGATCCGACTCGCCGGAGTTGCCGCCGCCGGCACGGTCACGCGTCGGCGCTCACGCGATGTGCAGCGCCTTGTGACCTACGGAATTTTTCGGTGGGTGAGAAACCCGCTCTACGTCGGGAATTTCTTCATCTGGATGGGATTCGTCGTCATCTCCGGCGTAATGTGGTTCTTGCCCATCGCCATCGTGCTCTTCGCGATCGAGTACACGCTCATCGTCTCGTACGAAGAAGGCGTGCTGGAGTCGATTTTCGGAAAGGAATATCTCGACTACAAGCTGACGACGTCGCGCTGGGTACCGAGTCCGCCGAAACAACGGGAGCGCGGACAACACGATTGGGGCGAAGCGTGGAAGAGCGAGATCAGCACCTTCATGCAATACGCCGCGCTCGTGGTCGTGTTCGTGCTCAAGCAAAAATTCTGGCGATAGTAACATCCGTCAACTCAGTCGCCGCGCATCGCAATTAACGGATCGACGTGCGACGCGCGCCGGGCCGGCAAATAGCTCGCGGCCAGTGCGACAACGACAAGCGAGGCCGCCGTCCCGACGATAGTTGCCGGATCGGTGCGCTCTATGCCGAACAGCCAGGAGCGAATGAGTGGCGTTGCAGCGAACGCTCCTGCAACGCCAATCACGACGCCCACCGCCGCGAGCGTCGCCCCCTCGCGAAGAATCAGACGGAGAACGTCGCCCTGACGCGCGCCGAGTGCCATGCGCACACCGATCTCCTGCGTGCGCTGCGTGACCGAATACGACACCACGCCGTAGATCCCGATCAGCGCGAGCACGGCCGCAACGGCGGCGAAGAACGCGAGGAGCGTTGTGTTGAGCCGAGATTGTCCGACCGATTGATCCACGAGCGAGCTCACACTCTGCGAATTGTAGAGCGGAAGCGTGCGATCGATCTCGTGCACCGCCTGCTTTGTCGTGGCCAAAATGGACGCGACATCGCCTCGTCCACGAACCACGATCGACATCGTGCGCGCGAGGTTGGTGATCGCCGAGTAGCTGGCGTAGATCATGGGCGGTGCGTCCACACTGAGCCCGCGACTGTGCGTGTCGCCCACAACGCCCAGCACTTCGAGACCGATCGTGTCACGCGGACCAAAGGCAATGCGTTTCCCCAGCGCGGACTGTCCCGGCCAGTATTGACGCGCGGCGGCTTCGCTCACCAAGAGTCCCGGCGTCGCATCGGACCATGCGACGTCATGTCCCTGAAGCATGTGCATCGTCATCGTGCGGAAGTATCCGGGCGTGACGCCCGTGACCGCGCCCATGAGCTTTTGTCCCGGCGTAGCGGGCATTCCCATGAGCCGAATGTTCGTGACGATTCCACCGCCTGCGATGGGCGCCGAGTTGGCTGCAGCCACCGATTCGATTCCACCGCGTCCTTCCAGGCGCGATTGGAGATCTCTGAAGAACTGTACCTGCGTCGTATCGTTGTAGCGAGGCGGCGCCAACGTCACGCGGATCGTCGCGACGTGCTCGGCGCGAAACCCCGGATCGACGGCGAGCATGTGTCGCAGACTCTGCACCACCAATCCCGCGCAAATCAGCAACACCAACGCCAGCGACGTCTCGGCCACGACAAGCGAGCGTCGCGCTTGCAATGCGCGCATGCCGCCGGACGATGAGCGTCCGCCTTCGCGGAGCGACCGCGCGAGACGCGGACTGGTCGCGCTCAACGCCGGCCACAGGCCGGCGACAACCGTGGTGAGCACCGTGATCATCACGGCGAAAACGAGCACGCGCAGATCGAGTCCAGCGGTGTCGGGCAACAAGCCCGCAGGTGCGACGCGAAGGATTGCGCCGAGCGTGAACTTTGCGATGACGAGTCCAAGCAGCGCACCGCCAACCGCGAGCTCCGCACTCTCGATGAGGAGCTGTCCAATGAGGCGCGCTCGAGACGCGCCGAGTGCTTGCCGGAGCGCGACTTCGCGTTCACGGAGTGCGCTGCGCGTCAGAAGTAGATTGGCGACGTTGATGCAGCCGATGAGAAGGACAAGTCCGGCGGCGGCGAGCAGGACGAACAACGGACTGCGAATGCCGCGCACGAGCTCGTCCCGCAGGAAGAAGACGTTCGCGCTCCAACCGGCAATGTCGGGATGTGCTTCGGCAACATGCGCGGCGACTGCCGCGAGATCCTGTTGTGCGGCAGACAAGGACACGCCAGGGCGAAGCCGGCCCACGACACTGAGCGTGTGCTGCCCGTGAGATTGAAAACCAGGAATGCCGTTCGGTGACAGAACCACGATCGCGTCGAGCGGCTGCCCGACCAGATCGAAGTCTTCGGGCAAGACGCCGATTACCGTGCGCGACGCCGACCCGAGCGTGAGCGGGCGACCGACGATCGTGGAATCGCCACCGAACTGTCGCTTCCAGAAACCGTACGTGAGGACGATCGCATTGTCCGTGTCGGACGACAGGTCCGTCGTATGAAAGAGCCGGCCGAAACGCGGATGCGCGGTGAGGACGTCGAAGAAATTGTTGGTGACGTTCATGCCCGACAGACGCTGTGGTTCGTCGTCGCCGGCGAAAATGATCGACGACGACGCGTATGCCGCGATGTCCGTGAAGCTGCGCGTCTGCGCTCGCCAATCGAGATAGTCGGCGTAAGACACGCTGAACCGTGGCAACGACTTGTCAGGATTCTGGCCGTAGAGCAACACGAGTTGCTCGCCATGAGGAAACGGTAACGGCCGAAGCAGGACGGTGTCGACAACGCTGAAGATCGCCGTGTTCGCGCCGATGGCGATGCCGAGCGTGAGGATCACGATCGCGGTGAAAGCCGGAAAGCGTCGTGCCACGCGCAGCGCATAGCGCGCGTCTTGCAGCGCCGAGTCCCAGGCGCGGCCGCCGCGGACGTCGCGCAGCTCTTCGGTGTAGCGGTCGACGCCGCCGAACCGGCGTTGCGCCTCGAGGCGCGCCGCGTGGCGAGAGAACCCGTGCTTCTCGAGTTGCGCCGCTTCCATCTCGAGGTGCATTCGCACTTCGTCGCTGAGATTGTTGTCGGCCTCTCGGCCGAGGAACGAGCGAACGCGCTGGACGATGCCGGTGCGGAAGGCCATGAGACGCTCCGTCAGAGACGCGGTGGAGTCACGATGTGGCGAGAATGTCTTCGACGGCGCCGCTGAACCGGCGCCAGGTCGCGGTTTCTTCAACGAGCTGTTTCTTGCCGACGGCGGTGAGGCGGTAGAAGCGCGCGCGCCGGTTGTTCTCGGAGGTTCCCCAGGTGGCGTCCAGCCAGCCGCGTTTGACGAGGCGGTGAACGGCTGGGTACAGCGATCCCTGATTCACCTCCAAGACGCCGCGCGAGATCTGCTGAATGCGCTGCGAGATCCCCCAGCCATGCATGGGCTCGAGGGACACGGCTTTGAGGATCAAGAGGTCGAGGGTTCCCTGAAGGACGTCAGCATTCGGGTGCACGTGTCTCTCTCCTTGACATTCGACAGGAAACGCCGCGACCATGATGGGATCGCTCCTGTCGAATGTCAAGGAGAGAGGTCTCGGGGCTCTGGTCTGAGGATTAGACCAGGTCTCAGGTTCTAGGTCTGAGGATAGGGCCGATCTCGGTAGTTACTACTATCCTCAGACCTGAGCCCAGAGACCTATTTCTGCGGCTTGCCCGGCGGACTGTCGCTCTTGAAGACGTCGCGGTTGAGCTGGATATACGCCTTCATCGTTCCCGGCACGTCCTCTTCCGGAAAAATCGCCGTCACCGGACACTCCGGCTCGCACGCCCCACAATCGATACACTCGTCGGGGTGAATGAAGAGCTGGTCAGGACCCTCATAAATGCAATCGACTGGGCAGACGTCGACGCACGCACGGTCCTTCGTGTCTTTGCACGCTTCGGTGATGACGTAAGGCATTCGTCCCTCGGTATTCCTGCGATTTCTAGGGGGTTAGGCTAAGATAGTTGCATGCGTCTTTCCGTCAACGGAGCCTCGTACGACGTCACCGCGCCGGCCCACGAAACGCTGCTCGAGACCCTGCGCGAACGGCTCCAACTCACCGGAACAAAACTCGTCTGCGGACGCGGCGAGTGCGGCGCATGCACAGTGCTTTCGGATGGTACATCGGTCTACGCCTGCTTGACGCTCACCGCCGCCTGTGACGGCCGCGAAATTACTACCATAGAAGGTATCAGAACGACCGGCGCGTTGCACCCCATGCAGGCCGCCTTCATCCAACACGACGCGCTCCAGTGCGGCTTCTGCACTCCGGGACAGATTCTCGCCGCCATCGCGCTCCTCAAAGAAATCCCGAACCCAACCGAAGACGACGTCCGCCGCGGTATGAGCGGCAATCTCTGCCGATGCGGCGCCTACCCCAAGATCATTCGCGCCGTCATGGCCGCTGCGCAAGCTGGTAGCGCTCCCGATGCCTAAGCGCTTCGTCACGACCAAAGTCGAAATCGAAGGACGCGAAGAAACAAAAATCGTCGAGCTCCCCGCGCGCAACCCGGAACCGTGGGGCGAAGACGCCGAGCTCCACGTCGTCGGCCAGCGCATCGATCGGATGGACGCGCTCGAAAAAGTGACCGGCGAAGCCCGCTACACCGCCGACGTCCACCTGCCGGGAATGCTGTTCGCCGCCATTCTCCGCGCACCCGTTCCGCGCGGCCGCGTCACCACGCTCGATCTCGCCGCCGCGCTCACGCTCGACGGCGTTCGCGGCGGCATCACGGTCGCCGACGTACCCGACGTCAAAATCGACGGGGTGCGCCTGCTCGATCAAACGATCTACTACGCCAATCAACCCATCGCGGCAATCTGCGCCGATTCGCTCGAGACCGCACAGCGCGCCCTCGAAGCGATCACCCTCGAGGTCGAACGCGAACCGCACGCCATCACCGCCGAGCAAGCGCTGGCCCTAAACGCTCCCGCGGTTCGGAAATCAGGAAATACTCATAAGGCGTCGCCTCGACAATCGTCTCGCGGCGACGTCGACGCCGGTCTCGCCGACGCCGATGTCGTGATCACGCGCGAATACCGGACGCCTACCGCGCTGCACACCGCCCTCGAACCGCACGGCGCGGTCGCCGAGTGGACGGGCGGTCGCCTGACGATCTACGAGTCGACGCAAGGCATCTTCATGACGCGACGAGAAGTCGCAAACGCCTTCGGCCTGCCGCTCACCGACGTACGCGTCATCAAGAACTACATGGGCGGCGGCTTCGGCGCCAAGAACGGCGCGCCGCATTCCACGTACATCGCCGCCACACTCGCCCGAATCACCGGCCGACCCGTCTCCTGCATTCTCGATCGCGACGGAGAACAGACCGACGCCGGCAATCGCTGCGCAACGATCCAACGCGTCACGATTGGCGCAAAACGTGACGGCACACTCACCGCCATCTCCGTCGACGTCACGATTTCGCTCGGCATCGGCGGCTGGCTCTCCAGTCCCGCCAAGATCTACCACGAGCTCTATCGCTGCCCCAACGTGCGCAGCGCCGAGACGTTCGTGTACACGAACACCGGCGCGATGGCGAGCTTCCGCGCGCCCGGACACGTCGAAGGTTCGTTCGGACTCGAACGTGCCATGGACACGCTCGCGCACGAGCTCGACCTCGACCCGCTCGAGCTTCGCCGCCGCAACTACGCCGAGCGCGACCAGGACAAGGACCGCGATTATTCCGACAAACGCCTCGACGACTGCTACACGTTCGGTGCCGAGCGATTTGGTTGGACGCAGGCTCGCGCGCGCACACGGAACGCCGACGGACGACTCCGTCGTGGCATCGGCATGTCGTCGATCGTGTGGAGCGCGGGCGGCGGACCGCCGGCCTACGCGACCGTCCGCATCAATCGCGACGGCACCATCGAAGTCCTGAGCGGCGCGCAAGATCTCGGTACCGGGGCACGCACGGTGCTCGCTCAAATCGCCGCCGAAGTGCTCGGCGCGAAGATCGACAACGTGCGCACGGTGCTCGGCGACACGGAACGACTGCCGTTCGCGTCGAACTCGTGGGGATCGATTACGACCGCGTCGGTTGGACCAGCCGTGCGCGTGGCCGCCGAGGAGGCGCGCGAGTCGCTGTTCGACGCGGCGGCTCAACTGCTCGACACCGAGCCGAGCGACCTGGAATCACGCGACAGCGAAATTCACTCGAAGAGCAACGACAAGTGCATGCTCTTTAGCGAAGTGTGCGGCAAGCTCGGCGACGTGATGATCAGCGGCCACGGAAGTCGCGGACCAAATCCAGAACGGACCGCCATCTCGGCGTTCGGGGCGCAGTTCGCCGAAGTGGAGGTCGACGTCGAGACGGGACGCGTGCGTGTGATACGGATTGTGTCGGTGCACGATTCGGGGCGAATCATCAACCCGACGCTGGCGGAAAGTCAGTTGGAAGGCGGGATCATTCAAGGATTGGGATACGCGCTGTTCGAAGAGCGCGTCATGGATGACCGGCTCGGGATTTCGCTCAATCCGACAATGCACGACTACAAAATTCCCACGATCGGCGATGTGCCCCGGATTGACGCGTTTTTCGTCGATGGATCCGACACCGTTGCGAACCACGTTGGGGCAAAGGGGCTCGCCGAGCCTCCGATCATCGGAGTGGCGGGAGCGATCGCGAATGCTGTCGCCGATGCGCTGGGCGCCGACGTGCGGGAGATCCCGCTGACGCCGTGGCGCGTGCGAGCGCTCTAGTCGCGCCCTCGAGCGTCCAGGTGCGGTCTACGCCCTAACCCGCGGCAAACGCAGCGTGAACGTGCTGCCGTCGCCAACAACGCTTGCGACCGTGATGTCGCCGTTCATGGCGCGAGCCAACTCCCGGCTGATCGACAGGCCCAAGCCAACGCCGTCGCCCGCCAGACCATCCGCTCGGGCAATCTGCACGAACGGGTCGAACACAACGGCGATTTTCTCCAGCGGAATTCCGAGACCGGTATCACTGATCTCGAAACGGACAAACGCGTTTTCCGCGACGCACTCGACCCGGATGCGGCCGTTGCGCGCCGTGAATTTGATCGCGTTGGCGAGAAGATTGATGAGAATCTGATCGAGCTTCTCCCGGTCGGCCATCACGAATAGTGACGGATCACAGTCGTCGCGCAGGTATTCCAAACCCTTTGCCGACATCTGCGGCGCCACGAGCGGATCGATCTCCTCGAGGACGCTGCGAGCCGAGATCGCGTCGATGTGAAACTCCACCCGCCCCGCCTCGAGCTTTGCGAAATTCAGCACGTCGTTGATCAACGACAGCAAGTGCGTACTGCTTCGTGTGATCCGGCGCAGATCGTCGAGCTGCAGCGGAGTTACCGGCCCGCGAACACCGAGCTCGATCAATTCCACGTAGCCGACGATGGCGTTGAGCGGTGTCCGCAACTCGTGGCTCATGCTGGCGAGAAACCGGGCCTTGACCCAATTGGCTTCTTCCGCCTCCGCCGTGCGTTGCGATAGCTCCTCGTTGGAGATCTGCAGCTCTTCGTTCAGCAGCGAGGTCTCGTCAGCCTGCGCCTCGAGCTCCTCGGCCTGCGCCTCCAACTCGGCGGCTTGGTCCTGCAGTTGCTCGTTCGCCGTTTCCAAATCCCGCGCGCGCGCCTCCAGCTGCTCCGCGAGCTGGGTTTGCTTCTCCGCCGCGCGCGACAATAACAGATCGAGAAAGAGAGCGAATGCCGCCGCCAGGATCGTTCCGACAGCCACGATCCAGAGAGTGGTGTTGGCGTGGTCCGCACGTTGTGCATCGCGCACGCCGAGCAATCGAACCTCCTCGGCGTCGATGCGATCGAGAATCGATCGTGCCGAATCCATAACGGCTTTTTCGCCCGTCAACCGAACTGTCGAAGCGTGGGTACTGTCGAAGCGGCCGCGCCGGCGGAGCGCGACATCTTCGTCGAACATCGAGATCTGCCGTTCGATCACCGGTCCCACAGAATCGAGCCGCGCCTGCTGGGAAGGATTGTCGATCGTGAGCTGCCGAATGTCGCCAAGATGCTTGCGGACGTCGGCGGCGGCGCCGCTATACGGCTGGAGAAACGATGTGTCGCCGGTAATGATGAAACCGCGCGCGCCCGTTTCGGCGTCGATCATTCGCGCGAGGACTTGGTGATTCTGTTCGAGAACACGGTGGGTGTGATCCACCCACGCAGCCGTTCGAGATTCCCGACGGATCCCTGCGTATGTGATCATCCCAAAGACTGCGACGATCGCAGCCGGTGCGAATGGCAACGCGAGACTCCGCAGGCGGCGCCGTCGACGACCGGAGTGCTCGGTTGGAGCGGTCATCAGCTCGCGCCCGCGGCAGGCATTTCATCCGTGTGCGGATACCACACCACCTGATCCAAGCTCCCGCGCGGCAATGTCACAGTGAAACAGGCGCCTTCACCGTGCGCGCTCTCGACAGACAATTCGCCGCCCATGCCGCGCGCGAGATCGCGGCTGATCGCCAGCCCGAGACCAACGCCTTCGAGCGTTTGCGTGAGCGACCGGTCCAACTGCACGAATGGTTCAAACACCACCGCTTGTCGATCGAGCGGAATCCCCGGACCGTTGTCGCTGACCGCAATCGCAACCGTCGCGTCGTCCTCGGCCGACACGGTCATCACGATATGACCGCCGGGTGGCGTGTAGCGGATGGCGTTGGACAGCAGGTTGAGCAGAATTTGCCGAAGCTTTTCATGATCGGCGATGACGACCAAATCACGCGACGCGCCTGGATACTCGAGCACCAAATTCTTCGCACCGGCTTGAGGCGCGACCAACGCGTCCAACCCGGCGAGCAGCGGATGGGCCTGCATGTGCGCGAGATTGTATGTGACCCTGCCGCTCTCGATGCGACTCAGATCGAGCACACCGCTGATGAGGCCGAGCAGATGCTGTTGACTCGCGCGAATCCGCGCGAGATCGCGACGTTGCGCGTCCGTCACCGGGCCCCGCAGTTCCATCTCGAGCAACTCGGCGTATCCACCGATGGCATTGAGCGGCGTTCGCAACTCGTGGCTCATGGTCGCGAGAAAGTCCGACTTCGCGCGGCTCGCCGCCCGTGCCGACTCGCGCGCCTCGCGAAGATCTTCGATGTCGGTATTCGTTCCGAACCAACGAACGACTGCGCCATCGCGCCCATACACCGGCTCGACGCGAGTCAAGAACCAGCGATCCGCGCCGTCGGCGCCACGAAGCGTGAATTCCATTTCGAATCGTTGGCCTAGCCGGATCGCGTTTCGCCAACGAGCCAGGACGTCGGGCAACAACGCTGGATCGTGCACCAGCTGCCATCCCCAGCCCTGCATCTGATCGAGCGTGGTTCCGGTGTACTCGAACCAGCGTTGGTTGTACCAGAACACCGACCCATCGGAACTGGCCATCCACGCGAGTTGCGGAATGGCGTTCGCAAGTGCACGAAACTCAGCCTCGCGTTGTTCGAGCTCGGCCGCCGCGTCTCCGATTTGCGCGGCCATGTGATTAAAATTCTCTGATAGCCGAGCGACTTCGATGGGACCGCCGGTGGGGACGCGAGCGGTGTAGTCGCCGCGCGCGACCGATTCGGCGGCGCGCGTGAGCATACCGATCGGCCGTGCCACTCGACCTCCAATCGCCCACGCGAGCAGTGCTCCGAGCGCAGCCAACGCGACGCTCAGCCACGTCAGTCGCCGAATCAACGCCATGGGCTCGGCCAGAACGGCCGCTCGCGGCATCTCGAGTACGAACACGAGCGGCGTGCCGCCAATTCGTTCTTCGGCTACGATCGACTCTGTCTGCGACAACCGTTGAATGGGGGCCGGTCGCCCACCCAGCGTCGCCCAGAATTTTGCGTCGACGTTGCGGTAGTAGGCCGCGATCTCGGTGCCGCTCAGCTCACGCAGTGTTTGCTCGGACTGACGATTCGTCGCGAGACGCCGCTGCTGGACGATGTAGCCGAGGGGCACTCCATGGTCGATGACCGGAGCGACGATCCAGAAATACACACGGCCGCCGGATGGATACAGATCGCCAATCTGCAACGAATCGACCATCTTGATCGAGTCCAGCCCGTCGTGCGGTAGCGGAGGATGCTCCGAGATTTCCGGCGACTGGCGAGCCTCGATCGCGTCGTGAATGTTGTCTCCGACGAACGCGATGCGCCGCCTGTCCGCGGACCACAGCTCGACCGGCAACCCGGAATCGTTCGGCGTGGTGAGCCGCTCGAGCGTCCGCTGAATCGCCCTCGTGTCAACGTTGCCGTTGGTTGTCGAGAGCGCCCGACGGAGAACGGAATCGTGTGCGACCGCGGCATAGCGCGGCCAACTCGCCTGCACGGCCGTGGTGGTGACCGTCGCCAGTTGGTGCGCCCCGCGCTGGACGCGATCCTCCGCGCTTGCGATCGCCGTTCGCCTGAGCAGAGCGCTCGACAAGATCAGTGCAGTCGCCAATACCGCCACGACCACGCTCGTGGTGAGAAGAGGCAAGAGCCACTGGAGAGGCAGCGCGCGGCCTGCGGTGGTACGATGTGGCCCTTCCGTCGGCGGAATCGACACGCGGTCAAGCTACTTCGCGTGCAATAGGGCCGGTAGACGGTCTCATCGACCTGGAAGGCGGGTTTGAAACCCGGACGGATCGACCTACTTTGGCCTTCGACCGGGGCGCGTGCTGGCAACGGCTTCGAGAAACGTGCGCTCTTCTTTGAGGATCAGCCGGTTCGTCTGTGCGAAGGCAAAGTTGGCGCGACCGTCGGGATCCGCTCTCAGCTTCGCTCGATACGCCTCATACGCGGCGAGCGATTCGAAGCCAATGAGCGCCCAGGCGACGTTGTTGGTTCCCTCATGCGGCAGAAAGTAGCCGATGAGATCCCCACCACAGCGCGGGATGATGTGCGACCACGTGTCGGCGTACGCGGCGAACGCGTCGCGCTGGAACGGGTCGATTTCGTAGCGGATGAAGCAGGTGACTTGCATGAGCGACTCCAGACGTGAGCGACGATTCGGGATCGAGGGGCGACGATGGACGATACTCTCTTGCCCAACGTATATGGTTCGACTACCATGGAACCATGGACGCCACACCGGACATGGCCGCGATCGCGGGGCTCATCGGAGATCGCGCGCGCGCCGAGATTCTCATGTGCCTCATGGCGGGGAAGGCGTTGACTGCGACCGAGTTGTCGAGAGCGGCGGGCGTGACCAAGCAGACCGCCAGCTCGCATTTGTCCAAACTCGTCGCAGCTCGGCTCGTGGCCGTGGAAAACGCCGGCCGGCACCGCTACTTCCGACTGACGGGACATGATGTCGCCGCCGTGATCGAAAACCTCGTGGGACTCGCGCAGCGCGTGGGCGCGGTGCAGGTCCGTTCCGGTCCCGCCGACCCGGCAATGCGAAAGGCCCGCGTGTGCTACGATCACCTTGCCGGTGAGCTCGGCGTGCTGGTCTTCGACAGTCTTGGTGCACATGGATTCGTGCGGACGGCCGGAAGGAAGGTGATGCTCACCGAACGCGGAACCCAATTCCTCGTCGATTTTGGCGTCGACGTCGAAGCGCTCGAAGCGGGTCGCCGGCCCGTGTGTCTCGCCTGTCTCGACTGGAGCGTCCGCCGCCATCATCTCGCGGGAGCGCTTGGCGCGGTGCTACTCACCCGTTTTGTCGCGCTCGGTTGGGCGCGATCCAAGAAGGGATCCCGCGCGGTTGCATTTTCGGCGGTGGGCGAGCGTTCCCTTCGTGCGCGATTCAGCCATCGGCCGACTTAGAGGAATTCCACGCGGCGGGACCGTTCTGTCGTCGCTGGAGCACTTCCTGCGAATGGGCAGATCGATGACCAATCGTTACAGACTGATCGCCATTGCGCTCGGCGTGCTGGGTCACGCGAATCCCCGAGCGTCTCTTCGCGCTCAAACGGGTGACTCCGCCAGGGTCGACAAGACATTTCTCACGCGTCGCGATGCGGTGCTCACGGGCGTCGCGATCGTCGGCACGGTGGCGGTCAGTGCGTTCGACGAGCGCATCGCGCGGTGGACGCAGACCGATCAGGTGCAGGGTGGTGCGTCTCGGCGGAAGCTGTTCGACGATTTGACGCATCTCAACGAGACTCCGCTGACCATCGGCGCCGTGTTGACCTACGGGATCGGACGATTGGTGCGATCAGAGACTGTCGCCGACGTCGGCCTGCATTGGAGCGAAGCCATCGTGCTCAACAACGTGGTGAGCGAGCTGATTCGCGGACCGATCGGGCGGGCTCGGCCGCGAGTGTCGCAGGACAACGCGTTCAAGTTCGAGTTTGGCGGGGGATTCACAAAGTTTGAAGATCGTTCATTTCCCTCGCTCCACTCCTCGTCCGCGTTCGCAACAGCGGCGGCTCTGGTAGGCGAAATTCACGAACGGCATCCGGGAGCGGCGACGTGGATTGCGGCACCGCTGCTGTACGGCGCCGCAACGATCCCCGGCGTCACGCGCATGTATCTCGACCAGCATTGGGCCAGTGATGTGGTATCGGGCGCGTTTGTCGGAACGCTCATTGGCGCAAAGGTGGTCCATTACGCACATACGCACCGCCGCACGAAGCTCGATCGCGCTCTACTCGGGACGACGATCGCGCCCGTCAAAGGTGGAGTCGCGTTGGCCTTTTCGCTCCAACCCTAGCGCGCTCCAGAGCAGAACGAAGTTCAACCACTCGTGCGCCCCGTGCACTCGGCGATCTTTTGCATCAACTCGCTCGGCGTGAACGGTTTCTGCAAGAGAGCGACGTCGAGGCCATCGAGTGCGTGGGGCATTGCGCTCCCGCTCGCGTAGCCGGACATGTAGAGAACTGCGATTCCCGGATGCGTCTCGTGGAGGCGCGCGACCAGCTCCGGACCGGTCATACCAGGCATCACGACATCGGTCGTCACGAGGTCGATCGTGCCTGGATGATCCAGGGCGAGACGAAGCGCGTCGGCGCCGCTCGACGCCGCGAGAACTCGATATCCGGACGCCTGCAGGATGCGAGTGATGAGATCGCGAATCGAGCGTTCGTCTTCCACGAGGAGAATCGTGCCCGAGCCTTGTTCGATGGCGCGGCCAGTTCGTGGAGGCGTCACAGACGGATCGGAGGTGCGACCGACACTGGGTAGATAGATGCGAAATGTCGTCCCGCGGCGGAGCGCGCTCTCCACCTCGATCTGGCCGCCACTCTGCGACACAATGCCATACGTCGTGGACAAACCAAGGCCGGTGCCCTTGCCCACTTCTTTCGTCGTGAAGAACGGTTCGAAGATGTGCGCGATCGTTTCCGTCATCATCCCGGTTCCCGTGTCCGAAACCTGGAGTAACACGTACGAGCCCGCGGGAATCACACCGTGCATGTGCGCGTGGTCTTCGGCGAACACGACATGGCGGACGATGATCGAGAGCGTTCCGCCGTTGGGCATCGCGTCCCGGGCATTGACCGCGAGATTCATGACGACTTGACCGAGCTGCCCCGGATCGGCGCGGACGCGTGACGCTGACGCCTCATACCGCGTGGTCAGCTTGACGTCTTCGCCAATGAGGCGCGTGAGCATGTTCTCGAGATCGGCCACGATGGCGGCCAAGTCCACGACCCTCGGTTGCAGAATCGTCTTGCGTCCGAAGGCAAGCAGTTGCGACGTAAGCGCCGCCGCACGACGGCCCGCTTTGATGATCTCGTCCACCTCTTCAGTTCCGCTCTTCTCTTCCGCGAGTCGCGTGGATAGAAGCTCGCCGTAGGCCAGAATGGCGGTGAGCATGTTGTTGAAATCATGCGCCACGCCACCGGCCAGCCGTCCGATCGCCTCCATCTTTTGCGCGTGGTTCAGTTGCTCTTCGAGGCCGCGCTGCACGGTCAGGTCGTGAACCGTGTACACGTAGAGGTCCGACGTGAGACCGCTCGTGCGAACGTCGATGGCACGGACGGAACCGTCGGCGCGCGCCAGACGATATTCGCCTGGCGGCGGAAGCGGCCCGACGGTCGCCGACGATGCCTGCGTGTTCGCACCGGGCATCGGGCTGATGAGATCGCCGAATGATCGCATGCAGAGTGTCGCGTGATCTTCAGCGGTGAGCTTGGACGCGGCGATGTTCGCATCCGTGATTCTTCCCTGATGGTCGGTGACAAAGAGTCCGTCGCTCACGCAATCGAACACTCTGCGGAGACGGCTTTCGCTTTCCGCCAGCGCGGCTTCAGCGCGGCGACGCTGCCAGCGATCGCCGGCGCGGTCCATACTGTTGAGCAGCTGTTCGGGCGCGACCGGCTTGATGAGATAATCGTAACTCTGCTCTCGGAGCGCGCGAACCGCGCTGTCGACCGACGCGTTGCCAGTGAGGATGACGACTTCAGTGGATGCAGAAATTTCGTGGAGTCGACCGATCAGATCGATTCCATCCATGTCGGGAAGTCGAAGATCGACCAGCGCGATCGCCGGCCCCACCGGCATGTCCTCGACAATCGACAAGCCGGCCTCGCCGGACAGCGCGGACATCGGATGATATCCGCGAAATCGCAGGATATCCCCAATGGTGCGGAGCATCTGGTCGTCATCGTCGACGACCAACACTCGGAGCGCGTCGCTGACCGGGCTAACCGAAGATGTCATTGAGCAATCCAATCAGTTGGGCAGGCGGAAACGGCTTCTTGAGACAGGCATGAATCCAGGATTGAGGAAGCTTTGATGTCGCTTCCCCGAGATCGCCTTGGCCCGTGTAGAGGATCAGCGCGACGGCTGGACTCACCCGTTTGATCGCGACGACGGAGTGCCCGACCTCGACGTCCTTGAGACGGTGATCGAGCAGGACGACGGTGGGATGCGCCTCCTCGAGCTTTGCCAACGCTTGATCGAGATCTTCGGCATCGAACACCGTGTACCCGGCGGTTCGAAGCACACCGCAGAGCGTGCGGAGGTATTCGGGATTGTCGTCGACGACCAACACGCGTCGGCCGCCGGGTCCGTCATCAGCGTTTCCCTGCTCGAGCATTTCCACCAAGCTGGGAATCGCGACTGGCTTGGCGAGAATCTTGAGTGCGCCTTCGCGCTGTGCTTGATCGAGCAAATCGGCGCCGGCATACGCCGTCATCAGGATGACGCGAATCAACGGTCGCACGCGTTTCATCTGCCGAAGCGCGTCGACACCGTCAATGCCTTCCATGCGCACGTCCATGAGGACGGCGTCGAAGCGGCTCGCGATCACCGCCTGCACGGCTTCCTCGCCGCTGTGCACGCCAGTCGCATCCCAGCCGTGCACACGGAGAATGTCGCACAGCGTCCGCACCATCATGCGATCGTCATCGACAACGAGGGCGCGTTTCACGACGTCGCGCGGTCAGCGGGGAGCGTGAGCGCGAACGTGGAACCCACGCCAACCTCGCTCGTGACGAGGATGTCCCCGCCGTTGACGCGCGCCAATTGTCGCGACACGGAGAGACCGAGTCCGATTCCTCGCGCTTTGGTGGTGAACAACGGATCGAAGATGCGATCGATGTTCGCGGGTGGAATGCCGCAGCCCGTGTCGATGACCTCGAGCCGCAGATTTCCCGGCGCTTCGAGTCGAGAGCGCACCGTGATGCTACCGGCGGAGTCGCCAACTGCCTGCACCGCGTTCGTGAGCAAATTCAGAACGATCTGCCCCACTTGAGTTCGATCGGCGACGGCGAACGGGAGGTCGGGACTCTCGTCACAGGAAACGGTGAGATTCGTGAGATTGCCGGCACGCGCGAGTTGCTCGCTCACAATCGCGCGCAGCGGGAACCTCTCCGTGCTCGGCATCTTGACGCGAGCGAAATCGAGAAGGTCGCCGACGATTTTCTCGGAGAGCGTGACCTGCCCCTTGATGATCCCCAAATATTCGCGCAACAACGGCGGCTCGGCCGGCGCGACCATCGACAGGAGATAGAGCGAGTTCGTCATGACACCGAGCGGGTTGCGCAACTCGTGTCCCACGCTACCGGCGAGTTGGCCGAGCGTAGCCAGACGCTCCTTGCGAACGAGTTCCTCCTGCGCGGTTTCCAACTCGGCCAGCGCAGCCTGGAGTTCGGCCGTGCGGTCCGCGACGCGATGCTCGAGTCCATGATGGGCGTCCTCGACCTGCGTCGCCATGCTGTTGAACGACGTCGCCAAACGCCCGAGCTCGTCCACCTTGTCGCGCGCGACGACGCGCCGCGACAAATCGCCGGCGGCAATTCCCTCCGCCGCCGCAGAGACTTCCTCGAGGGGAATCGCGATGCGACGGCTGAACAGCCATCCGCCCAGCCCACCGGCAACGAGAACGACGAATGCGACCGCGCCGATCATGATGAGAAACCGGTGCGCCGGAGCCAGGATCACATCGGACGGAAACTCGACCCACGCGATCCATGGCGTGTGCGCAACCGGCGCGGCCGAACCAATTCGCCCACCGCCGTCTGCGGCACGGTACTCGTTGCTTCCCGAATCGGCGGCAGGGAGCGTTGGCCCCGACACCGGCTTCTCGAGATTCGTCCACACTCCCCCGTTCCGCGCGCCGAGCAGCAGGCTGGCGTCCGAGCCGACGAGGTCGGCGAAAACTTTGGCGGTTCGAGGATCCGAGATGCGTCGCAGCTCAGAGACTGAACCCACGACGACTTCATCGATTCGAATTGGAAATGTCGTCGTGTAATAAACGGTGTCTCCCTCAGCCTGAAACGGGCCGACCTGCAGGTCGACTGAGTCTCCGCGCGCGGCGCCGGCGTTCGCCAACATCGGCACATTCGTGGGCCACTGCCCCACGATCATCACCTCGTGGTGAGCGCTGTCGAGAAGGCGGATAGCCACCAACGCGCGAACGGCGCGCGCCGTGAGCATCTGGCCTGCCGCGATGCGAGCCGGCTCCCCTGCCTCACCCGCAGGCGCGATCACGGCTCGCTGGAGCGTGGTGTCCGATCCGACTCTCGCAGCATCGACCCGAGATTGCTTCGCCTGCTCCGCCAAGCTGGCGGCGAGGCGGTTCGATGCAGTTTGCGCGCGGCGGGCGGCGGTGCCCAGCAGCGCGGAGGTCAGATACAGATACGCAATGCTCACGACGATCGCGAGCGCGGCTGACAGGAGGATGACGATGCCGCGCGGCAACCGGTAGCGAATCAGCGGCGACGTCGCAATCGGGAACCGCGAATCGGTTGCGGCGCTCACGAGGCCGCCCGTCGCGGCTCTCGGACTCGGTCGCAGCGGTGCGGATTCAGCGATTGACGTCCACGTCGATGCGCGGATGGATGTGAATTGGTATTCAAATTCGGCGTGGGCGTGGCGAACTAGCGTATGGGGAATCGCCATCGAGCCGCGTCGCCCGATCAAAGCTCGATCATCGTGCCGACATTTTCAGAATCTAATTTTCAGAATCTATACGATGCTCGACACTGGTTCGCTGCGAAACTCAATGTTGGAATGAAGAGGATCATGGAATGGAACGAAACGGTATACCGGCACGGCGTCCCGTTTGGGGCGCGGCGGTACAGTGCCGCTCATTCTGTGACGGCCGTGCGTGTCCGATCGTCAGGCCGCAACGTGACGCAGGCGATGTTGGCGCCACAGAAGGAATGGCGTCAGTAGAAGGGCGATCGCGGCGCCGCTGTCTGGACGCCGCCGCCAGATCACGAACGCGACGACGACACTCAGCTCGTACAACAGATACAGCGGCACCGCGAGGGCAAGCGTGGTCGAGACAAAATCGCCCGGCGTCAAGAAGGCGCCGACGGTGATGATCAACACGATCGCGTGCCGGCGATATCGGCTGAGGAACTGCGGCGTGACGAGTCCAGCCGCCGCGAGCAGGAGCACCACCACGGGCAACTCGAAGGCGACGCCGAAGCTCAGAACCATACTGAACACGAGACCGAAATAGCTCTCGGCGGTGATCATCGGCTCGAGCGCGGTGCCGAACAGTTGGAACATCCACGGCAGCGACACCGGCAAGACGACGGCATATGCGAACAGCGCGCCGGCGACAAAGAGCGCGATGCCTCCGCTCAGCGCCGCGATGAGCAGCCGCTTTTCGCGAACGTAGAGCGCCGGTGACAAGAAGAGCCACGCTTGATACAGAATGACTGGAAAGGCCACGACGGCACCGATCCACATCGCTGCGCTAACCGTGATTTGCAGTCCGTCGGCCGGATGCGTCGCGATTACATGGTGGCCGTGCAGGTAGGGCAGGATCGGAGCCTCGAGTCGCGCGATCACGTCGTATCGCAGCACGAGAAAGAAGCCAAGGGCGACGGCCAGTGCGATGGCGGCGAGTGACCAAATGATGCGCCAGCGCAATTCTTCGAGGTGGTCGAGGAATGGCATTTCGGCGTTGGTGGATCGCTCGTCTCGCATTGGGCCCTCTTGCCAGAGTTCACATCGCACTTCCGCCCCTCGTTCCCCATATTCTCACCGGGCGACCGGGGGCACAAGGACACGGCACAGACCGGCTCGGCATTTTCTTGGCGTAACATTGTGCGCCCCGTCGCTGACAAACCCGTCACGCGACCGTAACTCATGCTTCGCAGTGAGCCGCCCAAACGACTCCGCGCGTTAGGGAGTGCCGACGTCGGCCGAGGCAATGGAAGACGCCCGTGAGAAATGGAGTTTCACCGAATGCCGCTGTCGTTCATTAATCCGCTCGATCAATACATGCTGAAGCGGTCCGTGGTCGATCGTGCCGCCGTCCTTGGGCATCTGCGACTGGTGCTCAAGGCCTTCGCCATGAAGCCGGCGTTCAGCAAGTTCTATATTGGGATCACGAACCATTTGGAGACGAGGCTTCAGGACCATCGCATTCGAAAGCCGGATTTTCAGTTGATGGTTCCGATCTACGAGGACAATGGGCTCTTCGTCGAAGATTCGTTCGACCGACTAGAGCGAGATGCAATCGCGGAGTTTCGGGCGGGAATCATGCATCCGGAAACTCGCAAGATGATGTTGCGATGCGACAACGGGCCCGGCGGCGCGCGGCCGAAGACGGTGCTGTATATCCTCGTCGGATAGGGTTCATCGATCGATAGGCACCTCCCGTGAGCCTCGGCGCAGCGCGGCTGACGCCGATCTCGGATGCGAGAGCGACGTCTCGCGCCCAACCCTGCTCGATCAATTCTCGGCCGGAGGCGCACTCTCGTACCGTCTCCGCGAGGCGATGTTCGTGCTGCCCGTACGCGAGGCGCGCGGCCTCTGCTTCAGGCGACGCGGAACCGGAGAGGTAGCGCAGGATGGCTCCGGCGCCGAGCCAGTCTTCCAGACACGGGCGAAGACTGCCGTCGGGCCAACGTTCTCCAGCAGGGATGACGGCGATCTTTGGACCCACCGCCTGCGCCGCGTGCGCCACCGCTTCGGCATTGCGCAAGCAGCCCGCGAACGCCGGCGTCGATCCCGTGAGAAGGCTGAGCGTCGCACCGTTCGGCGATGGCAGCACGATGCGCGTGTCGGGCATCACGTGGAGCAGCGACGCGGGCGACAAAGAGATCCGCGTCGCGTCGCGCGGCCCGGCAAGTATGGCGTCGACGTCGCGGGCGAACGCGATCGAGGTCGCATCCTTCCATCGGTACGGAAAGACGAACGCTCCGCGCGATGTGGCGATATCGACGCACGTCGTGAACGAAAGTACGTCCACGAGGATCACCGCATCGACGAGCGGCGACAGAATCTCCGCGGCCCGTTCGCCCCATTCGCATCGGAGATCGAAGCCGGATTGATCGAACCACATGGTCAGGATGATAGGATCATACGTCTGAGGATGGTAGAAGCTACAATCGTGGTTTCTACTATCCTGCGATCAATCGGCCTGACGACGAGGATGATAGGATCATGAGTCCGAGGATGATGGAAGTTGCGATTTTGTAGTTTCTACTATCCTCAGACCAATCATCCTGAGACCTCCTACGGCGTGACCGCCACAGGCAACGGCTTTCCGTCAATGTCGAGCCGCACGATCGGCGCGATGCGCGTCTGCCGCAACGGTTCTTCAATCACCGCCCGATCGCCGACGATGATGATATCGAGATGATCGAGATCGATGTACTTCTTCGCCACGCGCACGAGATCGTCCTTCGTCACCGCGTTGACCTTCGCTGCAAAAGTCTGGTAGTAGTCCTGCGGAAGGCTTTGCAGATAGAGCGCCGCGACCGCGTTGCTCGTCGCGTTCACTGACGCGAAATCGCTCGGAAGACTCTGCGCCAACGCCGCCTTGCCCTGTGCCAGCTCGTCATCGGTGAATGGTTTCTCGCCCTGCACGCCGCGCAATTCCTTCATGAACTCGATGAGCGCGCTGTCGGTCTTCGCGGTCGTCATGGAACCGCCGCCGCGAAATGCACCGGGGCCCTTTCCATAGGCAAAGCGCGAATTGACGCCGTAGCTGTAGCCCTTTTCCTCGCGGATGTTGTGTTGCAGGCGCGATTGGAAGATGCCGCCAAGGATGGTGTTCATCACTTGAAGCGCGAAATAATCGGGATTGTCACGCGGCGGACCCACGAGCCCGATGGCGAACACCGACTGCGCCGCTTTCGGTTTGTCGACGAGGTAGATCGTCGTGGCCGCTTTCGGCGGAACCGCCGGATACGCGAACGTGGGCTTTTCGCCGCCCTGCGGCCATGCGGCGAATGCCTTCTCGATCACCGTCTTCACGGCGGCGGCATCGACGTCACCGGTCACGGTCACGATCGCGCGGCCGGGTTGGAAATACGCTTTGTGAAATGCGACAACGTCGTCCCGCGTGATCGACCGCACACTCTCCTCGGTTTGCACACGGCCGTACGGATGATCCGTTCCGTAGAGCACGCGCGCGAACACGTTGCCGGCAATCACCGGCGGTTGATCTTTCGATTGCGTCAGATTGACGATCGTTTGGCCGCGCAGACGTTCGAGCGCATCGTTTGGAAAGGACGGATGCAGTAGCATGTCCATGAGCACGTCGAGCGTCGGAGCCAATTTGGCCTTCGTCGAGCCGAAGCTGATCGCTCCGCTCTCCGATCCAACGTTTACCCCAATGCCGACGCCGAGTAGCTCCAATGCGTCGGAAAGTTGGTCGCCGGTGCGAGAGATCGTCCCCTCTCGCATCATCGCCGTCGTGAGCGCGGATAGTCCCGCTTTGCTCGCCGGCTCGAACTGACTTGCTCCGCCAACAAAGTTGATCGTGAACGACACGAGTGGCAGATCACGCTTCGGCGTGACGACCAACTCAGCGCCATTCGCGAGCGTGGTGTGCGTCCACGTGGGAACGTGGAGCGGCTTGGGTGCCATCGGCGTTGGCTCCAGGGTACGATCGAGCGCGGCTTGCGCGAAGAGTCGACTTGCGCTGACTGCCGAGAGCGTCGCCGCCGCGGTCATCGCGACGAGGAACGAACGAGAGGCCGAAATCATTTCGCCTCCGAAGGTATTTTGGGGGTGGAGCGAGCGCTGACCTTGACGCTCGCCTGCGGCTTCGAGGCCTGATCCGGTTTTCCCACCGGCACGATGCTCAATACGACGCGGCCGCTGGTGAGGTATTTATTCGCGACGCGCTTCACGTCGGCCGCCGACACCGCAAGTGTTTGTTGAAGACTCGTGCGGTAGTAGTTCGGATCGTTGAAGAACACACTGCCGTTGGCGAGCGTCTCGGCCTTGCCGAAGATCGATTCGAGCCTGGCGATCGAGCTTAGCTCGACACCGGATTTTACCTTCTGCAATTCCTCGGCGGTCGGTCCCTCTTTCTTGATCCGGTCGAAGACAGAGTCTGCGGACAGCTCCAACTCGGTGAGCGAGTGACCGGGTCGCGGAATGACCGTGAGGTTGAATGTGCCGGCGGATTCGTTCGACTGTTGACCGGCGAAGATCGCCGCCGCCGACTGGCGATCGTAGACGAGGGTTTTCGTGAGGCGGCGCGTGCGAGAACCAGAAAGCACGTTGCCCAGCACGTTCAGTGCGGCCGCGTCAGGATGCGTCGTGCCCACGGTGGGCCACACCACAAATAGCCGCGGAAGTTGCACACGATCCTCATAGACCAATCGCTTCTCCGAAGGAAGTGCGACGGCGGCGACTTTCGGGCGCGCGATCGGCCTCCCCCGAGGGACGTCGGTGAAATACTTCGCGATCCACGTCTTGACTTGCGTGGGATCGAAGTCGCCAACGATCGTGATCGTCGCGTTGTTCGGCGCGTAATACAATCTGAAAAAACTCTTCACATCCTCAGCCGACGCGTTGCTCAGATCGGTCATGCTGCCGATGACCGGCCACGAATATGGATGGCCCGAGGGATAGAGCGCCGCGGTGATGATCTCGTTCGAGCGACCGTACGGTCGGTTGTCGACACCCTGTCGTCGCTCGTTTTTCACGATGTCGCGCTGCGCGTTGAGCTTCGCGATGTCGAGACCGTCGAGCAACCATCCCATTCTGTCGGACTCGATCCAGAACTGCGCCTCGAGGTAGTTGGATGGCACCGTCTCGTAATACGCCGTCCGGTCATTGCTCGTCGTGCCATTGTTCGGCGGGCCGCCCACACCTTCGGTGAGGCGATCTTGCACACCGTAGGGCACATGCCCGGACCCGGTGAACATCACGTGCTCGAACAGATGCGCAAAGCCGGTGCGACCCGTCTCTTCGTTCTTCGACCCGACGTGATACCACACGTCCACTGTCACCATAGGCGTCGTGTGGTCCTCGGAGAGGATCACCGTGAGCCCGTTCGAGGGCAGCGCGTAGCGCTCGAACGGAATTCGAAGGTTGCTGATTTGAGCCGGCAGATCATGACCGCGCGCCGAGTGCGCGATCGCGACGCCGGCGGCGAAAGCGAGTGTGCGACGCAATGGCATTCGCATGGCCCTGGGGGAGACGGAGACTTGGACTGCGAGAATAGTCTAAAGCCTGCGTCGATGCCCCTCAGGGCGCAAGACGTCTGGTACCACCCGGCGGACTACGAGCCGATGTAGGCCGTCTTTACAATCGTGTAGAACTCCTTCGCGTACGCACCTTGCTCGCGCGGGCCATAGCTCGACTGCTTGCGGCCGCCGAACGGCACGTGATAGTCGAGACCGGCGGTCGGCAGATTGACCATCACCAGTCCACTCTCCGAATTGCGCTTGAAGTGATTGGCGTACTTGAGTGAAGTGGTAACGATACCGGCCGAGAGGCCGAACGGCGTCGCGTTGGCGACGGCGAGCGCTTCGTCGTAGTCGCGGACGCGGATGACCGCCGCCACCGGGCCGAAGATTTCCTCTTGGTTGATGCGCATTTCCTGCGCGGTATCGGTGAAAATGGCCGGCGCCATGTAATACCCATCGGTGTCGCGCTTCAGCCGCTCGCCGCCCTGCACGAGTTTTGCACCTTCTTTCTTTCCGATCTCCACGTACTCGAGATTTTTGCCGAGCTGGCGTTCGTCGACCACGGGGCCGATCTCGGTCCCCGACTTGAGCGCGTCGTCGATGACGAGCTTCTTCATCCGCTCCACCACCGCCTGCACGAAACGGTCGTGAATGGCTTCGGTCACGATGATGCGGCTCGACGCCGTGCACCGCTGCCCCGATTGGAAGAATGCGCCGTTCACAGCGACCGACACCGCCGTGGCGATATCCGCGTCGTCGAGGACGATGAGAGGATTCTTACCGCCCATCTCGAGCTGCACGCGCGCGCCATTCTTGAGCGCCGCCGCCGCGACTCCCGGTCCGATGTCGCGCGATCCCGTGAACGATATGGCGTCGATCAGCGGCGATGACGCGAGCGCCGCGCCAACCTTGGACCCCTTCCCCATGACGAGATTGAGCACACCCGCCGGCAGCCCTGCCCGTTGCACAATATCCGCCAACGCCCACGGCGACGCCGGCACCAACTCGGCGGGTTTAAAGATTACGCAATTACCGAATGCCAATGCCGGAGCGATTTTCCACGCCGGAATGGCGAGCGGAAAATTCCACGGCGTGATCAAACCGACGACGCCGACTGGTTCGCGCGTGACTTCGACTTCGATGCCCGGGCGCGTGGAGTCGAGCTTGTCACCGGTAATGCGGAGCGCTTCGCCGGCGAAATACTTGAAGATGTAGCCGGCGCGCGCCGCTTCACCGATGCCGTCAGCGAGCGGCTTGCCCTGTTCGCGCGACAACAGGCGGCCCAATTCGTCCTTGCGCGCGAGAATCTCCGTGCCCGCACGGTCGAGAATGTCGAAACGCTCCTGCGGCGTGGTGCGCGACCATTTCTTGAACGCCGTGCGGGCGGACGCGATCGCCTCATCCAAATCGGCCGTCGTCCCCTGCGCAAACTCGCCGACAACGTCGGCGGTGTTCGACGGATTCAGATCCGTGTTTCTATCGGTGGAATCGACGGTCCGTCCGTCGATGAAATTCGGAAATGTCGTGGCCATGCGTCCTCAGGATGGTGAAGGCTGTAGGCGAGGTGCTTCGATCGCAGCGAGATTGCATAAAATATCCACCATCGCGGAAAAATCCTTGCCCCCATGGCCCTGAGCCCGCGCGGCACTGTACGCTTCCTTGGCCACGGACGCGATCGGCACAGGCACCCTCTCGCTGTTCGCGGCCTCGACGATGAGCGACAAGTCCTTGTGCGCCAGATCGATGGTAAACCCTGGCTCGACGTCGCCTTTCAGCACCTTCGTCGGCCACGCCATTTTCAGCTGGCCGTTCGTGGCCGTCGTCCCGTGAATCACGTCCAGCGTCTTCTCCAACGACAGCCCAAAACGCTGCGACAACGCAATCGCCTCGGCGTTCATCTGACAGGAGACAATCGCGAGAAAGTTATTGACCAATTTCGTCCGCATGCCGGCGCCGACGCCGCCGCAATGGTGAATCGTCGTTCCCATTGACTCGAGCAGCGGCTTCACGCGCGCGAATGCGTCGTCCGCCGCCCCGACCATGAACAGCGACTCACCGCGTTCCGCATGGCTCGCCAGTCGACCAACAGGTGCGTCCACGAAGCCCACGCCCTTCGCTTGAGCCGCAGCCGCGAGGCGATCGGTCACGCGCGGGTCGATCGTACTCATGTCGACGATGACGCTCCCCTGGCGTGCGCTCGCCAGTACGCCATCCCGGCCGGCGATCACTTGCTCGACCACCGCCGAATCCGGCAGCATCGTGAAAATGATGTCCGATCCAGCGGCGGCGGCACGCACGTCTGCGGCGGCGGTGGCGCCCAGTTGAACGAGCTCGCGAACGGGCGCTGCGTCGACATCAAAGGCGATGACGCGAACGCCCTTACGACAGAGGTTGGCCGCCATGGGGCGACCCATTTTTCCCAGCCCGATGAAACCGATCAGATCCATTGTGCCGATGGGTTATGAGGAAGTTCGGGGAGTATGCGACCCAACCGCGGCCCGGGCAATCGGACCGTGCGGTGGATTTAGCGGCGACGGCCGACGGCACCGGCACCCGTAGCGGAAATCCACCCGAAGCGTTCTTTTCAAGGGGGTCGCTCGATTAGGAACAGTCCGATTCGAATGGGAGGCACCATGTTCACACAGAAAGGGTTGAGTCGTCGCGGTTTCGTCGGCGGAGTCGCCACCGCCGTGGGGTACATGACGCTCAAGTCTCCCATGGACTTGCTGGCGGAAGGAATTCCGCGCCCTCGCCGGCTCGGCATCGAGGGCGACGACTACGATCTGCTCGCCAAGGTCAACTTCAACGAAAATCCGTACGGTCCCACGGAGTCGGTGTTGAAGGCGATGACCCAAGCGTTCAAATACGCGAATCGCTACGGCTATCCTGACGGCGGAATCGTCGACGAGATCGCCAAGCACCACGGCGTGAAACCCGAGAACATCGTGCTCGGCGCCGGGTCCGGCGAGATTCTCGATGTCATGGGGTCGGCGTTCTCGAGCAACGGCAAGAAGGTCGTGGGCGTCGAGCCGTCTTATGGGTTTGTATATTCACACGTCGAAAGCGTGCGCGGCGACGCGATCACGCTGCCGCTCACCGCGGACTACCGGCAAGACATCCCGGCGCTGATCCACGCGACGAAAGTGCACTACCGGGACGTCGGCTTCGTCTACATCTGCAACCCGAACAACCCGACGGGCCGCATCGTCACCAAGCAGGAGATCAAGCAGCTGCTCGATGCGATTCCGGGAGACGTGCCGGTGTTGATCGACGAAGCATATTTCCACTTCGTTGAAGACTCCAACTATGCGACATCCGTCCCGTACGTGCTCGAAGGACGTCCGGTTGTCGTCACGCGCACCTTCTCCAAGATCGCCGCGCTCGCCGGCATGCGTCTGGGCTATGCCATCACCACGCCGGATATCATCGATCAGATGAGGCCTTACATCAGCGACTCGATCAGCTCCGTCGTGAAGTGGGGCGGTGTGGCGGCGCTCAAGGACACTGAGGCGCAAGCGAGCGTGAAGAAGATCACGCTCGACCTCCGCAAAAAGACGACACAGGAGTTGGAGAGCCTTGGCTACCCGGTGATTCCTTCCGAGGCCAATTTCTTCATGGTCGGACTCAAGCGACCGGTGAAGCCGGTGATCGAGGCGTTCCAGAAGAAAGCGGTGCTCGTGGGACGCCCGTTCCCGCCAATGAACGAGCACCTGCGCGTGTCGATCGGCACGGCGGAGGAAATGCGGCGATTCATGGTGGCGTTCAAGGAGATCATGGCGACGCCGGCGTAGTCGTCGGCGGTCGTATTGGTTCTACTGCTTGATCCAGATCACGACCCATTTCACGACGTCACCGCCAGGCGCGGTCGACGGCATACCGGTGTCGCCGCACGGAAATCCCCTCGGCCACGCTTTCGCCAGCGTGCCGGTCGCGTCGCCCTTTTCGCCGTAGACCTCGACCGCTTCGATCTGCTTTGGCTCGAACGCATCCATGCTGCCGGTAAACGGCCGGCCGTCGACGAACACACAGGCGCTCGCGCCGAATCGTAGCCCTTTGGCAACGAATGACGGCGCCGCGCGGATGGCGCCGAGTATTTGACGATCGTCGTATCGGAGAAGTTCAGCGCGAGACATGAGCGCGCTCGCCTGCTTGCGAACCTTGAGTCGATCGTCGAAGTCGGCCATCGCCATTTCCAGTCGGTTGGACGCGGGAGTGGTCGCCGAATCGAGCAGCATCGCGACCTCGACACCCTCGCCGGGTCGCACCGTGACCGACACCGTCTGCGCTTGGTAGCCGCCGGACTGCGCGCGCACGACGTACGCGCCCGGAGTTTTGATGGGGACGAAGAAGTGCGCGGTCGAGTCAACACTGATCTTCCCGCCACCCACGCCGATGACTCGAATCGTGGCCGAACGCAGCGGACGTAAGTCGTGTGCCGTCGCCACTGCGCCGTAGATGCCCTGTTGCGCCGCGAGCACGCGCACGGTGTCCAACGAAGCGACGCGCGTGAGTGTGACGACGATCGGCGCGTCGCCCGACTTTGGCTCGATGGTCTCGCGAAACGGCTCGTAGCCGAGGCGACGAACGACGAGCGTGTATCGTCCGGGAGCAACCTTGTCGAATGTGAACACGCCGCGCTCGTCGGTCCGCGCGGTGCGCTCGCTGCCCGGAACGCCCAGGGTGACCAGAGTGCCGATCAATGGACGCGCCGCCGTTGCGTCGCTCACCGTTCCGCTCACCGACACGGCTTGCGCCAGTGCGGTCCTCGCCCCGAACACACAGAACACACCGATGAGCGCAGCAATGCCGAGTCGCCCGAGAGTCATGTCGACATCTACAGGACGGGCGCCTTCATGCTGCGAAAGAACGCGATCGCCCGATCGACGACTTTCTTTCGCGCGTCTTCGTCGACGTCCATCGACCAGACACGCTTCTGAGAAATGTGGCCAAGTACGATGCCGTCGCTCCGCGGGGTCATGCCGGCGATGGAATAGTTGACCTCGGGCTGCGGCACCAACACGGTGAGTTGCCCTTTGATCGGTGTCAGCTCCTCGTCGCCGAACAATGTTTTAGCGCCGAGACCCGTGCAGTTGACGATCACCCGCTCGGGCAGCGCCATGAGGTCTTGTCGCGAGTCAAAGCTCCGCACCACGATCCGCCCACCGAACGCGGTGACATCCCGCATCAACGCGTCGAGATAGATGCCCGGCTCGAAGCGCATGGCGGGCACACGTCCAGCGTACGGCGACGAGAACGGATGCTCACCCGGTCCCAAAACCGTTCGTGCCACGCTAACCGACGGCGGCAGCAACGGCTCCCCGCCCATTCCGGCCTCCAGGCTGCTTTCGCCGCCCGGGGCCGGAGAGGGAGTCGTCATTGTAAAATACTCATCGACCCAGAACACGCCGCGGCCCGAGCCGACGAGGAGCTGATGCTCGCGATACGCGATCTCGACGGCTCGCCTGAATTGCGCGTCCCACTGCGGTGTACGCTTGTTCGTTGCCACAAGGCCGGACAGCGGTGTGAACCCCGCCCACGACATGTTCGACGTCGTCTCAGGCGACAGCGCCTTGGCGTAAATCGTGACGTCGAAGCCGTGACGCTGAAGCTGTCGCGCCGCGGTCAGCCCGACGATGCCGCAGCCGATCACGGCCGCACGCCGGTCGGTGTGCGCCAGCGCGAGCTCCGTCGCCAGATATCCCGTTCCCCACGACAGCGACAGTCCCGCCCCGCCATGCCCGTAGTTGTGAATCACGGTCTTGTCGTCCATCCGCTCGTCGGCGACAACAAACCCGGAATCACGATACGGCCGGAGTCCCACCGTCGTGCGAATCACTCGCTCCCACGAGGCGTCCACGGGAACCAGATTGAGCGGCCGGCGTATAGCAGCGCGTGTCGGCGCCGTCGACGCGGACAGGCGGGGCAGACAGCCGGTGATTGCGAGACCGGCCGCCGTTGTGCCGCTGACTTTGAGAAACGCGCGCCGGTGCATTGATCGCCTGTACGGGATGCGAGGATCATAGTTCCCGACGATCAGGCGTCAACCTCAGGGATACATTTTAGACCATGACTGCTCGCCGTACGATTCGTTGCGCTTTGGCGTTCGCATTGCTGACGCTGAGTACGGCGAACGGCCGAGCGCAATCGCTCCCCAACGACGTGCCGCATCCGCGCGTCGGGCTCGTGCTGAGCGGCGGCAGCGCCAAAGGATTCGCGCAGATCGGCGTCTTGCAAGTGCTCGAGGAGCTCGGCGTTCCGGTCGACCTCGTCACGGGAACGAGCATGGGCGCAATCATCGGCGGTTTGTACGCCATCGGGTACTCGCCCCAAGAGCTCGAACGCCTCGCGCTCACGGAGGACTGGAGCAACTTCTTCAAGCGTCCGACCAACCGCCGCTACCAGAGTCTCGCCGACAAGATCAACGATCAGCGCTACACGCTCACGTTCCCTCTCAACCGCGCCCGGCCTGGGCTGCCGAGTGGATTTCTTCCGCGACAGGGAATCGCGCAACACATCGAGCGATTCACTTGGCCCGCAAGCGGCGACACGAATTTCTTCCGTCTTCCCACGCCCTACGCCGCGTTGGTCACCGATCTCGCGACCGGGCAACCGATCCTGATGCGCAGCGGATCGGTCGCGCAAGCAATGGAAGCCAGCGCCGCGGTGCCGGGCGCGTTTACTCCCGTTCGACTCGCCGACGGCAGGCGCGCCGTCGACGGCGCCGTCGTCCGAAACATTCCGGCGAGCGACGCGCGCTCACTCGGCGCCGATATTCTCATCTGCGTCGACGTCTCCGAACGCGTCGCGCCGGTAGAGAAGCTTCGCTCGCTCGTCGACATCGTCGATCAGACGGTCGCGTTTCGCGTCCAGGCCTCCAACGTCGTCGAGCTTCCGCTCTGCCGAGTGGTGATCGATCCCGATATTACTGGCCTGCCGTCGGTCGATTTTGCGCAGAGCAAAATCTGGATTGCGCGTGGACGCGCCGCGGCGCTCGCGCACCGCGCGGAGTTGTCGGCCATTGCTGATTCGCTGCATGCCATTCGCGGTGCCGTGACGCCGCGCGCTGCCATGAGCCACATCGATTCAGTGTTTGTGCGCGCGGTGGGTTGGAGCACGGTGAGCACTGGAGCCGACGGTATGGTGCGCGGCACTCTCGAGCTCGGCGACGATACCTGGGTATCGCTGCCGGACATCGAAGCGGCGGTGTCGCGCGTGTACTCCACCGGGCGCTTCGACCAGGTGAGCTTTCGCCTGGTGCCGCACAACAACATGAGCGATCTCATATTCGATCTCACCGAGGGAGATCGTGACGTCCTGGCGCTCGGCATTCGTTATGACACTCCGCGCGGCGTTGGGTTGCTGGCCAGCGCTACGGTCACCGACTGGATCAGCCCCGGTTCGAGTGCGAGCGTGAGCGCGCGACTGGGCGCTGAACAACAGTTCGATGCGCGCGATGTGGTCGGCGAAGGACCCACCGCCCACTTTACACAGACCTATCGCGTCACGTTTTCGCGAACCTCGCTGCCGCATTTCCGCGAGCTCTCTCCAATCGAGTCGCCGACGTTCGACGTCCGTGAGATCGCCGCCGAGATTGGACGAACCCTTTCGAGCTCGGCGGCGATCAGCGTCGACGTCGCCCCCACGTGGAGTCACGACGGGGCGGCGGGCGCCGATCCAGAATGGGCGCTGCGCTCTCAGTCGTTCACGACACTCGGCGCCACAGTGCGCGCCGACACCTACGACCGAAGCTTCGCTCCGACGCACGGCTACGCCTTTCTGTGGCGGTCGGAGGTTGCCGACCATGACCGCGGCGGCGATGCGACGTTCACACGTCATTTCCTCAGCGCACAATACGCATATTCGCTCATTAGTAATCTCACATTCCTCGGCGGCGTGGATGCGGGGTATGCGTTCGGCGCCGACCTCCCCGAGCACGATCGGTTTCTGCTCGGCGGGTCGGTGGCGTCGTCCGTGTGGCCCACGGAGTTCATTCCGTTTTTGGGGTTCGAACCACAGTCGCAGGCCGGTACGGCGATTCAGGTCGCGCACGCTGGTGTGCAGGCCGAACTTCCATTCAATCTCGTCGCCACCGTTCGGGGTAACCTGGGAAATACCTTCGACGCGTGGCCCTCGTCGGTTCGTCGCTCGGAATACGTGGGCGGCGCGGGAATCACGATCGGCACGATGCTCACGCCAGGCCCGCTGTCGATCACGGTTGCGTCGCGCAGCTGGCGGGCGATGCCCATCGTCGAGATCAGCTTTGGCGCGGTGTTTTGAGCGCAGATTGGGAACGCGTTGTGCTTCGAGCTATACTCAATAGGTCGTTGGCGTTTTCGATTTCTCGAGAGAGATGGGTATCAATGGTGCACCGGCCGGCTCGCGCTCTTCCGTTCGCTTGGCGAGCCAGAGTTGGCGTCGTAGTCACGGCCGTTGTCGTGCTTGCGACAGGGTGCGCGATCGCCGGTGCGTCGCACTCGTCGATCGCCCCGCCGCCGCAACAACTCGGTGCCGAAAGCGTGGTGTTTCCCAGCGGGTCGGGCAGCCTCATTCACGCCTGGCTCTCTCGCGGCCGAGTGGGTGCGGGTGCTGTGTTGCTACTGCACGGTGTGGGCGCGAACCGCGCTGCGATGCTGGGACGCGCGCAATTTCTCCACAATGACGGATTCACCGTGCTCGCGCCTGACTTTCAGGCGCATGGCGAGTCGCCGGGCGAACATGTGACGTTCGGTGCGCGCGAGAGCCTCGACGCGGCGGCAGCGATGGCGTATTTGCGCGAGATCATGCCCGCCGAGCGCGTCGGAGTGATCGGCGTCTCCATGGGCGGCGCAGCGACGTTGCTCGGCCCAGGACCTATCTCGGCGAACGCGTTCGTGCTCGAGTCGGTCTACCCGACGATTCGCCAGGCGGTGAGCGACAGGCTCGCGACCTGGTTCGGACCGTTCAGTGGAATCGGACGGTGGTTCACGTCGCCGGTGATCGGCATCGTCGGATCGGAGATCGGCGTTTCCGAAAATGACCTTCAACCGATTTCGCGCATTGGGAGCATCGGCGCTCCGCTGCTGCTCATCTCCGGCACCGATGACCGCTACACGCCATTGGCTGAGGCGGAGTCGCTGTACGCGCACGCGCCGGCGCGGAAGAGCTTTTGGGCGGTCGTGGGCGCGGGGCACGAAGACCTGCACGACTACGTGCGGTCGGAGTACGAGCGGCGCGTCGGCGGTTTTCTCGCTCGGTGTTTGCGTGCGAGTGTTGTGGGACAGCCGAACGATCCCTGCTGACTGGCGTCATCGTCGGCACAAACTGTCGCAACTGCCTCTTGAGGTTGGGGCGCGCATCGCGCCAGTTTCCGATGCGAACACCCTGCATGACTTCAACAGGCGGATCTCGTGCGTATCTCAGCGACTCGACTCACCGTTGCTCTCCTGTCCCTCGGCGCTTCGGCGTCCGTCGCGATAGCCCAATCGGCTACCAACGCGCCTGAGCTCCACTGGCGGCACATCGGACCCGTTCGAGCCGGCCGAGCGCGCGCGCTTTCCGGCGTGCCGAGTCAGCCGAATGTGTTTTATATCGGATTCGACAACGGCGGCGTGTGGCGCTCGACGGACTACGGCTCGACCTGGCTGCCGATCTTTGACTCACAGCCCACCGGTTCGATCGGTGCGATCGCGGTGGCGCCGTCCGATCCGAACATCATTTATGTCGGAAGCGGTGCGGGCATCATCCGACCCGATCTTGCGGTCGGCGATGGTTTGTACAAGTCCGTGGACGGCGGAAAGACATGGACGCACCTCGGGCTTCGCGACTCTCAAATGATCGCGATGATCGACGTGGATCCGGCCAACCCGAACCGGCTGTTTGTCGCGGCACTCGGACACCCATACGGCCCGAACGCCGAGCGTGGCATTTTCCGCTCGACCGACGGCGGCCAGACGTTTCAGAAAGTTTTATACAAGGATGAGTACACGAGCGGTAACGACGTGCACATGGATCCGTCCAACCCGAATACCGTGTACGCGATGTTGTGGCAGCAGCAGCAGAGCTTCATTGAGGGCGGCGGGTTTGGCGGCGCGGGCAACGGCATTTTCAAATCGACGGACGGCGGCACGACCTGGAAGCAGCTGACGGAAGGGCTACCAAGCATCATTCAGGCGAACATTGCGCTCGCGCCGAGCAATCCGCGGACGTTGTACGCAACGATCGCGGGGACGATGCCGGAAGCCGCCGGCGGTCGTGGCGGTGGACGTGGCGCGGCAAACACGACAACCGGCGTCGTGGGGTTTTACAAATCCACGGACGCGGGTGAGCATTGGTTTCTCGCGGTGAGCGCTCCGGGCACCACGAATCCGCGCGTGCCGGACCCGCGTCCGCTCGTCCGCATCGGTGGCGGCGATTTGCCGACAATCGTCGTCGACCCGAAGAATGAGAATGTCGTCTACAGCTCATCGACGGTGTTCTGGCGGACGGAAGACGGCGGCATCAATTGGTCGGCCGTGCGCGGTGCCCCGGGCGGCGACGACTATCAGAAAACGTGGATCAACCCGAACAATCCCGACATCATTCTCGCCGTGGCCGATCAGGGCGGCGTGGTGTCGGCCAATCGCGGACTGTCGTGGAGCAACTGGTACAACCAGGGCACCGCGGCGATGTACCACGTGTCGACCGACAACACCTTCGTCTATCGCGTGTGCGGTGGCCAGCAGGACTCCGGTTCGGCGTGCGTCGACAGCCGCTCGATGGATGGCCAGATCACGTTCCACGACTGGCATCCGGTGAATATTCAAGAATACGGCGTCGCCGCGTCCGATCCCAAAGATCCCGACCTGGTGTTCGGCAGCGCGCGCACCAACGTGTCGCTCTACAATCGGAAGACAGCGCAGACCAAGGCTGTCGGTCCACCGGCCGTCGATCGCGGCACGGAGTTCGGGCGCAACGTGCGCACAATGCCGATCAATTGGTCGCCCGTCGATCCCAACGTGCTGTTCTATGCGTCGAACGCAGTGTGGAAGACGACGAATCGCGGCGACACCTGGACGCGAATCAGCCCCGACCTCGCGCGTCCAACGTGGGAAGTTCCCGCGACGGCAGGAAAATATGCGAGTACTGTAACGCCCGGTCCACAGGGCAGCATCACAGCGCTCTCGCCGTCCCCGCGCGACGTGAAAATCATTTGGGCGGGGACCGACGACGGCAACATTCAAGTGACGACCGACGGCGGCGCGAAATGGACCAACGTCACGCCGCCCGCAATCAAACCGTGGACGCGCATCTTCAACATCGAGGCGGGTCACTACGACAATCTCACTGCGTACGCGGCCGCCAACACGATGCGCATTGACGATCTCAATCCACATTTCTGGCGCACACACGACGGCGGCAAGACATGGACGGAGATCAACACGGGACTCACACCAGGTAGCGTCGCCAACTCCATTCGCGAAGATCCGAAAAAGAAGGGGCTGCTCTACGCCGCGACGGAAAGCCAAGTCTGGGTTTCGTTCGACGACGGCGATCACTGGCAGTCGCTCCGGCTCACCATGCCGGCGATCTCGGTGCGCGACCTGCAGCTCAAGGACGACAGCGTCTGCATCTGTTCCGATCTCATCGCGGGCACGCACGGCCGCGGTTTCTGGATTCTCGACAATGTTACGCCGCTCCGTCAAATGGCCGGAGCGCGCGCCGCGACGGCCGCAGGCAACGCATATCTGTTCAAGCCGGCGACCGCCGTGCGCGTCCGTCACGGCACCAATGATCCCACGCCGTGGCCGCCGGAGCTGCCCGCCGGCGAAAACCCGCGGCCCGGGGCGATCATCGACTATGTGCTGGCGAAAGACGCGCAAGGTCCCGTCAAGCTCGAGATCGTCGACGCCGGCGGGAAGGTCGTTAGAGATTACTCAAGCGATGACCTGAAGCTCAATCCACACCCGGCGCTCGATCCGATAGCCTACGACAAAATCTGCCAGGCGCGCCCAAACGCCCCGGATTGCGGACTGCCGCTCTACTGGCCCGCGCCACCGAACGAGATCTCCACGCGCGCCGGCGCTCACCGGTTCAGTTGGGAATTGCGCTACGACCCCATCGGCATCGAAGACCCCAACGCCGGCGGCGACGAAGCGGCGAACGGCGCGGTCCCGCATCACACCTACGACTCGCCGTACTCGCCGTGGGCGCAACCCGGCGCATACACCATGCGTCTCATCGTGGACGGCAAGACATATTCGCAACCACTCACGCTACGTCTCGATCCGCGCGTGAAGACGCCCACGGCCGCGCTCGCGCAATTGTCAACGTTGACCCGCGGAGTCTTTGCTGATGCCGTTGCGGCGCACGCGGCCAACGAACAGGCACGCGCACTCGTCGCGCAACTCGACAAGTTGACCGGCGACGACGTTGCCGCATTCAAGCGACAGGTGGACTCGCTGGCGTCGGCGCCCACCGCGGGACGCGGGGGTCGAGGAGGTCGCGGCGGCGGACGGGGCGGAGCAGCCGCGAGCTCGCCAACGCTCGAAAGCGTGAGCAACACGCTCATGACCGCCGTGATGGCGATGCAGGACGCCGACGTCGCGCCGACGGCAGGACAAGTGGCTGCCGCCGCGCGCGCACGGACGGAAGCAAGCGGCGTGATGCGCAAGTGGACCACGATCAAGACGACAGGCGTGGCGGCGTTGAATGCCAAGCGGAGAGCGGCCGGACTTCCGGCTGTGGTTGCACCAGGCGCCTGACAATTTGAGCAGCCGATCAACGCGACTAGGCGCGTTGATCAAAAACAAAAACGCGCGAGGGAGTTAATTCCCTCGCGCGGCGAGTGCCTCTTTCACCGCCGCCGTGAGCCTCGCGCGGTCGTACGGTTTCGCTACGACAATCCCGCCCACATGGCCGTCTGCCTCGAACGCGTCTTCCGAGTATCCTGATGCGTAGACCACAGGCAACCCCGGACGCGTGCGCAGCAACTCCGCCGCAAGTCGTCTCCCGCTCATTCCACCCGGCATGACGATGTCCGTCAACAACAGATCGATGTGCGCCTCGCGTTCGGCCGCAGCGATCGCCGTCGGACCACTCGACGCGCGAATCACCCGATAGCCAAGCTCCTGAAGAAATCGCGACGCAAGTATCAGCAGCTCCGGCTCGTCCTCCACGACGAGCACGACTCTGTCTTGCCCCGGATGCGTCTCATCGGATTTCATTGGATCGGTTGCGGGCATCGGCTCCGTCGATTCGGGGAAAAAGAGTTTCACGGTGGTACCACGTCCCAATTCACTCTCGACCGTCGCGTGACCCGACGACTGTTTTACAAAACCATACACGCTGCTGAGCCCGAGTCCAGTTCCACGACCCAATCCTTTCGTCGTATAAAACGGCTCGAACAGATGGGTTAGATGCTCTTCGGAAATTCCGGCACCCGTATCGCGGATCTCGATGACAACGTAACGCCCCGGCGTGACCTCGGCATTCGCGCGCGCGAACTGCGCGTCGATCGTTACCGTCGACAAATGAATGTCGATCGCTCCGCCGCTCGTCATCGCATCGCGCGCATTGAGACACAGATTCAACAACGCACCCTCGGCGCCGGCCGGATCGACGTTGACGGGAAATGGCTCTGATCCAAAGTTCGTTCGCACCGTCACATCCTCGCCGAGGACGCGATCGAGCATTGGTTTCGACGTGCGCACGAGTGCGGCGAGGTCGGTGACGCGCGGCTGTAGCGGCTGACGTCTGGCGAACGCGAGGAGCTGTCGGATCAGCGACGCCCCGCGATGCGCCGCCCGCTCGATCTGTAATGCAGACTCGCGCGTCTCGTCGATCGTCTCGGTTCCCAACCCTTCTTTGATCAACTCCGCATTGCCGAGTATCACGCCGAGAAGATTGTTGAAGTCGTGCGCGATGCCGCCCGTGAGTCGTCCGACCGATTCCAATCGTTGCGACCGGCTCAATGCTTCTGCCGCATTCGCGCGGATATCCATTTCGCGAAAGATGAGAACGATGATCGCTGTGAGTGCGACGGCGAGCACCAGCGCAATGATGACCGTCGTTACGGCGTCGCGCCGCCACTCGCGCAGAAGCTCGTCCTGATCCAGCGACACGGCGACCATCAAACCGCGGTCAGCGAGCGAGCGAACTGCGGTCCGCATTGTCGCGCCGTTGGCCGAGGCTTGGCCCGTGAAGACGCCCCTCGCGCCGGCACGCCGCGCTGCCTCGAACAATGGCTGTCGTGCGGCGTCCTCGCCGATCGGATTGGTGTCCGACGGCTCGCGAAGGACCACGATGCCGTCTCGGTGAAAGACGGTCACCATGCCGCGTTCGCCGAGGTCGACCGACCGAAAGACTTCGCGCAACCCGTCGGGAGCAAACGTCGCAACGATGATCCCACCGAATCCACCCGCCGCGGCCGGAAGGCGCAGGCCGAGTGGGATGGTGTACGCGTGGTTGCCGGTCACGATGCGAAACGGCGGATCGGCGATCAGCGCGCTCGTGGTGTCCGTTGAGAGCCGCCGAAACACGTAGCGATCAGTACGTGACGCACCGAGAATCGCCGGCTGCGTGGAGTGACGCACGATGCCGGTCGAATCGACCACCGAGATCGAGCCGACGACTCTCAGCGCGGCGCGCGCCGACAGGAGCGCCGGATTCCAGTCGGCCGACGGCGCACTCGCCCCGCCGATGCGTTCACTGTGCAGCGCGAGTTGGCGCAACGACGCATCGACCGAGGAGAACACTTGGTCGAGATATCCGGCGAGAACGACGGCAAAGTTTGTCGCTCGCCTGTCGCCGGCTCGCAGGAGCTGCTCGCGCTGAGAGCGAAGGTCGATCGCGCGAACGACGACAAGCACCGCGAACGACGTCGCCGCAATGACACCCAAGAGCAGCTTGAATCGACGGCGCGACAGGTCGATCAGAACGCCTTCTCGTGAAGAGGCAGAAATCGAGTATAGCGCCGTCTGGGCCGCAGTTGGAAGAGCGCCCGACGAGCCATCAGTATCTTAGCAATCGTCGACAGTTGCTGAACGCAAGCTAGCGCATGCTAGCGGGCGGCTTTCGCGGCCCATCGGCGCCACGCTTCCCACACGTTGGCAACAAGTAGTCCGGCGAGCAGAAAGTACGCGGCTCCGATCAGCTCGAATACGGCATAGCTCGCCACCGCGACGATCACTCCATACACGAGTTGATCGCGATGTTTGGGCGGCGAGGTTGGCGGATCGGTCACCATGAAGAATGCAAAGAACAGTGCCGCGTGAAGGTCGGGCGACCGATACAACTCGGCGACGGGCGCGGGGTCGCCGACGAATGCGTTGATCGTGATCAAGAAGTAGTACACGCCGAGAAACGCGAGCACGACTGGCATCTTGTTCACGCGGCGCGTGATGAACAG
>Ga0193753_10000360_pt1 | contig 45463 bp, 31 predicted proteins | sample H1c2metaG_FD_144925 | JGI IMG/M metagenome (GOLD analysis project Ga0193753, IMG submission 144925) | Soil microbial communities from a riparian zone of the East river system, Colorado, United States - H1c2 | ecosystem: Environmental > Terrestrial > Soil > Riparian zone | place: USA: East...
ACGGCGACGAGGACGAGGACGAGGACGAGGCGGCCGGCTCTACGGGAGCTGGGGGACGTCTCTCGCTAGCTGCCACGACTCGACCGGCCAGCTTCGCCATGCCTCGCGGTGCAGAAACCGCAAGCTCTCCGCATCCATCGCCAATGCGTCGCGCTCTTCACCCGACAACGCCGCTGGACCCATGCGCAACGCACGCTGGCGCAAGCGCACCATGTCGAGCCGCGACGCCGGCGACGCGTTATCCGCTGCCAGCCCGGCCAGCCGCGCGAGCTGCGTCGCGACGAGCATCGGATCCAACACGAGGTCGCGGAAGCGCGCAGAATCATCCGAAGTCGTGAGCGAACGCAGGTCGTTCACACGAAGCTCGAGCTCGTCCGGCGCAACCTCACTCGGCACGCGGAGCAGGCCCAAGCGCCGAAATAACCGGCCCATCAGCTCGCTCGACACCAGCAGCGCGATTGGAATCGCGAGCGCGAGCGGCACCCAAATCGGCGCCACCCACAACAGAAGTCCCGGCGCCACCTGCCACAGCCAAACTGCGGCGGAAACACCGACGAGTGTCTGCCAAACCTCACTTCGCGCGATCGTGCCGAACTGGCTCGCCGAGTGCCGCTTCTGCGTGCCCCACTTCACCGCGCCGCCGACCAAGATCGAAAGCACGATGCGCGTGTGGTGCATCATCAAGAGCGGCGCGAGCACGCTGCCGAGCACCAGCTCCGCGACCACACTCATCATCAAACGAAACGCACCGCCGTGATTACGCCGACGCTCGCCGTCGAGCAGCGTCGAGAGCAACCCGAGCAAACGCGGCCCGAGGAGCAACGTCGCAGTCGCGATCGTGAGCGCGATGGCGAGACCCGCAGACACGAGCGGCTTCTGCGCATCGTAGGCGAGCCAAACACCGATCGTCAGAAACGCCAGCCACGCCGGGCCGGCGAGGTAGCTCGCCGCACCGACGAGCATATGCAACCGACTCATCGGCTGCAGACCTTCCGCGACCGCGATCCGCAAGTGCTGCAGGTTGCCCTGGCACCAACGACGATCGCGCGCGACGTACTCGGGCAAGGTCGGCGGGAGCTCTTCCCAGCTGCCTGCCAGATCGTCCGCGATGCGCACTTCCCAGCCGGCGCGGCACAGCAGCGCAGCTTCGACGAAGTCGTGGCTGAGGATGTGGCCACCGAGCGGCGGCTGACCGGCGAGCACCGGCAGCGCGCAGCAATCGAGGAACGCGCGGACGCGCACGATCGCGTTGTGACCAAAGTAGTTGCCGTGCGGACCCGACACGTAACCGAGGCCGGTCGTGAACATCGGACCGTTCACGCTCGCGGCGAACTGCTGCGCGCGTGCGAACAACGTGTTCGCGCCGTGCAAGAACAGCGGCGCTTGCAGCAGCGCGACCTGCGGCGCTTGCTCCATGCGGCGAACCATCTCAACGAGGGTGTCGCCGCGCATCAAGCTGTCGGCATCCAAGATCACCGCGTACGTGTAGCGATCGCCGAAGCGCTCGAAGAACTCGGCCAGGTTGCCAGCCTTCGCGCGCTCGTTCTTCGCGCGGCGGCGATAGAACACCCGCACGCTCGTCGCGGTCGTTGCGCCAGCGACCCGGCGAAACGCGCGCTCTTCTTCCGCGACCTGCTCCGGCTTACGCGAATCGCTCAGCACGAAGATCTCGAACGCCTCACCACCGGGCGTCACCGCGAGCGACTCGCGCATCGCGAGCAAGCCGGCGAATACGCGTTCGGGGTCTTCCTCGTAGATCGGCATCACGAGCGCCGTGCGCGGCAGCATCGGAACGGCTTCGGCCGACGGCGGCAACACGAGTGAAACAGGGGAGTCGCTCGGGCTCGCGGCCGCGATCTGCGCCGCCGTGGCAACGTCAACCACTGGGGCCTGCGGAGCGCGCGAGCCGCGCATGCGGCGAATCAACGACGCCGTCGATGCGAAGAAGCCGACCACCGCGGTCACACAGCCGAGGGCTGCGCATCCGAACAGAAATGCAAACAGTGCCACCCAGGCAAACTCGGCTACCAGCAGGCCATCGGCGCGGAGCTCGCGCAACAATGCGACGCTCGCGGCCGTCGTCGTCAGACCTGCCGCCGAAATGCCCCATACCCAACGCGGCACGCGAAGTGCGCGCAGTGTTTGATCACGGAAGCGCTCTTTCGCCGGTGCTCGCCCTGCACGCGGATCGCCAAACTTCGCAGCGGCCTCACGGGCGATCTCCGGCTCTGCGAGAAACGCGTCCGGGCAGCTCGTGATGAACGCACGCATCCAAAGTGGGTCGATGGAGTCGGCGTCTTCTCCAAACACGGCTGTGCGAAAGGCGTCCACGCGCGCTTGTGCGAGCGCAACTGCTGCTTCCGGCGTCTCTGCGCTTGCTGAAAGCTCATCCGCCAGGCTCTCGACGCGACCTGCATCGCACAACCCGAGCGCACGGAAGTACTCGGCTACACGTCGCGGCGCTTTCGAGCCCTCGGCATACGAGCGACTGCGAACGTGGCTGTCGGCTTGCGACGTGACAGACCGCGTAGACTCATCGCGCGGTGTAAATCGGTCCAAGGCTTTCATGAGTTCGAAGACACTCCCACGCCGGACAAACTTCAAATTCCAGTGCGTGAACTAGATAAACGCAGAAGAGCGGAACGACCACATTCTCACCACTTCTGGCTTGGGTGAGTGCACGTCATCAGCGGGACTGAATCGCGCGGCACTGAATCGCGCGTGCGCCAGCCGCGTCTGAGCGGCGATGAACGTAAGCTGCGCATCGAGATCTGTCGCCCTCGCCGGTCCCCGGTATAGCGCACGGGTGGCCGGAGGGCGAGCACAATGCTAGCTTGGCGGCGTCGTGCTCGTGGGAGCGTTCCGCGTGGCAGACTTTCCCTAATCAGTATGGCCCACTCGGTCGACCATGCCCACCCGAGCCACCTGCTCGGTTCCGAACGGGCGACGCGTATGTCGATGCGCGAAACAGTTCGCTCGCTTGACATCGCCGCGCGCTCGATCGTGGAGAGCCAGGCGATCGCGGGCACCGTTGCAAGCCTGATTGCGGAGCGCGCGCTCGACCACCACTGGGAGGGGCTATTCCAATACGCCGCCCTGCGGGTCGGCCCAGACCGCGCGGCCCAGATGCTCGGCCAGCTCGAGAGCGAGATCGAGGCGGCGGCGGATCAGGCCATGGACCAGCCGCCGGGGCCCGCATTCGTGTACCTGCGCATGCGCGCACTGCTCACCGCCAACTCGGCGCAGCCACCGGTAGGAGACGCGACGCTGTTCTGGCAGGCGCCGGACGCGACGTTCCGGCGTGGGCTCGTGGAGTTGCGGCGCACGCTCGGTCGCGAACGCGCCGAAATCGCGGAGCTTCGGTTCGCGCGTCGCTTGACCGCAGCGGAAGTCGCAGTGGTCGTCGGTACGAACACAGAGAGCGTGGAGCGCGCGAGCAGTGAAGCACTGGAGCAAGCCGAGCGCTGGCTCGGCAAGCGGCCGGCGAGTCGCGATCACACGCTCGAAGGCGCGTTGCTCGAGGCGTTTACGCTCGACCAGCGGCACGCGCGCGCGCCTCGGCGCAAGAGTCGCCGGCCATTCCTCGAGATGGGCACGCGGATCGCCGACCGCTACGAAGTCGAAGGTCTGCTCGGTGCGGGCGCATTTGCAGATGTCTACCGGGCACGCGATCGCGACGTGACCGACCACGTGGTCGCGCTGAAGATCCTGCGCGCGCCGGCAGCGGATCCGCAGTCGGTGCACACGGCGCTGCGCGAGCTGCAGCTGATCGCGTCGGTGTTTCATCCTTCGGTCGTTCAGCTGAAGGATCACGGCTGGCACGAAGGCCATCTGTGGTTCGTGATGCCGCTGTATCGCGGCGAGACATTGTCGCGCCGTTTGCGTCGCGGGCCCCTCGGTCGTCGCGAAGCGCGCCGCATCTTCGAGCCGCTCGCTGAAGCACTCGCCACGATGCACCGCGCCGGCGTGCTGCACCAAGACATCAAGCCGGACAACGTGTTTCTCGCGAACCTCGATCTCGAGGGTGCTCCGAACGCTGCGCCACGGCGGATTTTACCCGTCCTGCTCGACCTCGGCGTCGCCGCAAAAGACGCAGAGCTCGTGCTCGCGGGAACGCCCGCGTACTTCGCGCCGGAAGTTGCAGCACGTTTTGCCGGTGCGCCGGATCCGCCGCCGGTCGGTCCAAAAGCCGACGTGTTTTCACTCGCGCTCACGTTGCGGCACGCGCTCGATCCGGAAGCGATCGAGGAGTTTGCGGGTGCGCCGGTCGATGCGTTCGTGGAGCTACGCGCGACGCGCGCGCCCAAGCCGCCGGTGCGGCGTGACTTGCACGATCTGGTCGGCTTCTTCGAGCGCTGTCTACACTTCTCGCCGGACGGCCGGCCCAACGCCGAAGAGTTTCATCGGCAGCTGAAGCAGCTGACAGCTGCCGAAGAGAAGCGGGCGCAGCGCATCGCGCTGATGCGTTGGGCGGTGCCGACCGTGGTCGCCGTGCTCGCGCTGTTCGGCTCGATCGTCTACGGGTTGTCGCGGGAAGCGACGATGCAGCGGCTCGAGGCGACTCAGGCCCAAGCGCGCTTCGAGCGTGCACGCGACAACGCGGCCAACATGTCGGCGCGGTTGAACGTGCAGCAGGCGCGGCGGCTCGAGCTGGAAGCCGACGTCGCGCGGCTCGAGCGCGAATATCAGACGAATCGGATGACGCGCGACGAGCTCGCGTCGCGGTTGGCGCAGACCGAAGGTCAGCTCGACGAGCTGACCGAACGGCAGACGCAAGGCCTGGCGCGGATTCGCCAACAGATCGACGAGCTGCGCGAGATTCGCGAGCAGTACGCCGAGCTGCAGAAAGAGCTGCAGACGACCACGACCCGGCGCGACGAGTTGGCGAGCCGTTTGGATCGCGTGCAGGACAGTCTCGCCGGCGAACGAAGCCGGCGCGAGGAGCTCGACGGTGTAGCGTCACGGCTGCGCGACGAGCTCGGTGCATCACACACGTCGCTCAAGGCAGCGCAGTCGCGGGTGCTCGAGCTCGAGACGCGCGTCGGTGTGCTGCGGCAGCTGCTCACCGCACCGCCCGCGCCGCTCGGAGCGGCGCAGTCGAAGGCCAACAGCTCGCGCGTGGAGTAACTTCGGCTGGCCCTAGGGGCTATCCCCAGTGCCGAGAACGCGCGACGGCGCGAAGACTTTGGCACAATCGGTGGCGTGGGAATCTGGATCGCCGCCGGGCTGCTGATCGCGTGTCTCGTGCTCGCGCGTCTGCCGCGCCGCGACGTTCAAGGGCGCGGGCTCGCCCTGCTTCGGACTCTGTTTCCGTCGTGGCGCTTCTTCGAAGAGATCGAGGCGGGCCCTTCGCTTCAAGTTGCGACAGCCGCTGTCGGAGAACCGTTCGGAGCCTGGCGTGACGCTCAGCCGGCTTCGCCGCGCACGGCTGCAGCACTTTTGGTCAACGCGCGAGGCAACCTCGAGCTCGCATATCAATCGCTCGTCGATCAGCTCGCGAGCGAGCTCGACGACGCGGCGCAGGATCCAACGGCCTCGATCACATATGCGCTCGTCCAACGCCTGATCGAAGTCGAATGCCTTTCGGTTGCTGAATGCGCTCCCGGCCAACGTTATCGGTTTCGCCTCCACGCCGGCGTAGCGAACGAGGACGGCGACTTCGTTTCCGCTGAACACGTAGTCGGCGCAACATGAGCTGGTCCGAACACGACGCGCTCGCGTGGGTTGCGCGCGGCGTCGCGCTCGCACTCGTGCTTCAGACTGTCGAGCTCTGGCAGCTGCGCGCGCTCTTCTCCGAACGGGGCGTCTGGCGCTGGTCGATCTTGCGCGCGGAGCACGCCACCCTCCCCGCTCTGCTTCGCTGGCCGTTCGGCTTCGTGCTCCCGTACCAGCCGTTTCTCGCCTTACTCGCAGTGCGTGCAGCGCTCGCGACGTGGATGCTGATCAGTGGCAGCCCCGCACTCGCGCCCGTTCTCCTGTTCACGCAGCTCGCGATCTGCGTACGTTTTCGCGGCGCGTTCAACGGCGGCAGCGACTACATGAGCGTGCTCGTCTTGCTCGCGCTCTCGTTCGCACAGACGCCGCTCCTCACGCGCGCCGCGCTCGCGTACGTAGCCGTGCAGACGACACTTTCGTATTCGATCGCAGGTTTCGCAAAGCTCAAATCAGCCGCCTGGCGCGATGGGCGCGCGCTTCGCTCGTTCGTCGAGCTCGCGGTCGAACGTCACGGCGCACCGCGCTGGCTTCTCGATCGCCTCACCACCGGCCGCCGCTCCCAGCTGCTGGCACTCGGCGTGATCGCGTTCGAGTGCTCGTTCCCGCTCGCGTGGTCGGATCCACGCGTCTGCGCCGCCTACCTCGCACTCGGCCTCGGCTTCCACCTCGCGAACAGCGTGGTATTCGGCCTGAACCGTTTCTTCTTCGCGTGGGCCGCCGCCTATCCCGCCGTCTTCTTCTGCAGTCAGCTGCTCGGCTCGAGCGCTTGAGCCGTGCGCGCGCGCAAACGCTCCGCACGCGCGACGCGCCGCAACAGCCACACCAGCGTCCCCGCGAGTGCGACACTCGCGAGAAAAAACAACGTCGCGAGCACGTTCGCGCGGCGGCTCGACTCCCCCGCAATCCAGTAGTTGAGCCGCTCGGGAGTCGGGATGTACTTCGGTCTCCAGCTGCGCACACCCAACGTCTGCCACGGTGTCCAGCTATCGAGCTCGACTTTCGTTGGATAGAAGTGCCGCATGAACAGCCAGTGCTGACTCACGATCGGATTGAACTCCGGAATGAAGTGCGCGATCAGCAGTACATCGCGGACCTCGGGTGCATCCGCATGTTTGCCTAACGCAACCTTGCTCGGCACGCGCACCATGTGCAGGTACTCGGACGGGTCGACACTCAAGCCGAGCACTTGGACGTAGAGTCCGAACGCGGCGAGCGAACCGACCCAAAACATCGAAGTGCGGGTCGGAGCGGCGAGCCAACGCACGACCAGGACGCACGCGAGCGGCACGACTGGCAACAGGAGCCGCGGTCCCCAACCCCAGTCGCCGCTCCAAGCCCACCACTTCGCGATCACCCCCAACGTGAACAAGCTCGGAATCGCGATCAGCCACAAATCGCGGCGCCGTTCGCGCCAGAAGTACGGCACGGCCCAAACGCTCGCGACCAGCACCGGCGCGTACTGGAACACACTCTTTCCCGAGCTGAACAACAGCCCGTACACACCCGACGCGAGCGGCACACTGAAGCCGAGGTCGCCGTCGTTCGTCGTCGTGTAGCCCTGGTTCAACACATCGCCAAAGCGCACTTGGTTGTACCAGAGCCAGGCAGCCGCTCCGAGCAGCATCCCGGGGACGGCACATGCCGCTGCGATGAAACGCGCGCGATCCCAGCGCTCGTACAGCTGATCGATCGCGACCGCGACCGGCAAGATGACGAACGTGATCTTGGCGTTGATCCCGAGACCGATCACGACGCCGAGCGCCGCCCACGCGCCGAGTCGCTTCGAATCGCGCGCGCGCAACGCAAGGTACAGAAACCAAATCGTCAGGGTCGCTTGCAGCGTCTCGCTGTAGAGACTCCGCGCGCCGAGCCAGATCGGCGTCGTGAATGTGAGGAGCAGCGCCAAAATGACGCTCGCAGCGGCATTCAAACCGAGCGCGAGCCCGACGTGCATCGCACCGAGCGCGAGCGTCGCCGCCACCGCATGTGGCACGAGCTGCGGTGCCAACAGCTCGAGCGCCGTGTCACCCGGAGCGGCAGCGAGCACACGCTCGCGTACGGCCATCGCCGGCAAGCACTGCAAGACGGTCAGCAGCGGATACTTAGTGTAATGACGACCGTCCGGACCGGGGGTCACGTCGCGACGCGTCGGCTCGACCGCAAAATCCCCACGCGTCCGAAGCGACTCCGCGGCGGCGCACATCAACGCGGAGTCACCCGCGATCGGCTTGGTCCCCGAGGTCAGGCACATCATCGCGAAAACGAAGCTCCACAGCACCACCGACAGGCCGAGTAGTCTGGGCATGCGCTCACTTACTTTTTTCGGCGCCGGAACGGAAGTGGCAGCCGTGCACGCGCGCTACAAGAACGCGCCTACGCTGCCGACCGTGATGCTCGGACCGAATACGAACGCCCACGGGTTCAGCGTGACCTCCTGCATCGTCTCCGGGTCCGTCGCCGTGTTCTTGCCCAAGCTGTAGGCGAGCCAGGCGTGAATGTTGATCGCGGCCTGCGCAATCGTATTGGCATTGCCGAGTGGGATCGCAATGCCGAGCCCGAGCACGATCGCGAGCTGGTCGTTGTCGCTCGCGAGGCCCATCCCCATGACGCCCGACTCGAGCCCGACCAGGCCCTCGTGACCTTCCGAGTCGAGCCAAGTCAAACGCGAGAGCACGCCGAAGTTCAGCGACAAAGGGCCGGTGCCCAGATCGTCCGAGAACCGATACAAGCTCGCCGGGATCGCGGCCGTCGCATAAAACTTGAAGTCTGCGTCCTCGGTGACGATCGCCCATTGCGAGCTGGGCAGCATCAACATCGGGCCGCGATCGCTCATGTAGAGCGCTTCGTTCACGACATGCGTCACGTTGACGGTGTAGCGATCGAACTGCTGCTTTGCGCCGCGCAACCAGATCACGTCGCGATCGGGCCCATTGCGCAGAATCAAGTGATGCACGGCCTTCGCATCCGTCCGAGGCTCACCGCCGACCGCGTTGACAGTTACCTCGATGTCGAGCCGCTGCTCGCCCGCTTCTTTGGGAATGCGCTCGCGATGAATGAGCAACCGGCAGCTGTCGCGATTGTCGAACGGGATGTGATGCGACTCGCCCGGCACCATGAAACTCAGCTTGCCCTTTTCGCGTGCACAGTAGAGCTCGACGATCGGGTGCTTCGTCATGCTCGTACCGCCGATCGGCAGCGGTACGCTGGCTTCGCGCAACGGGCGCTGGACGGGGTCGGTGACGAGCGCGAAGTCGACGTCTTGGAAGCTCGTCGGCAAACCTTCGATCCGATACGCGAACCGCAGCGCCGCATAGCCGCCCGCACCGTACACACCGCGAATGTGAAAACCGTCTTCGCCGCGCGAGACGAGGTACGCGCCTGGGACACCGATCGGCACGAGCCGGCCTTGCCCGCCGACGTGCGTGATCGTGACGACCGCGTCGCGATTGCGCGGAATGAACTCGATCTCGCCGTATTGCGGCAACTCGAGCGTCGCCATCAGCGGCGGAAGCTCCGCGGTCTGGCTCGCTACGACCGCGAGTACCGAACCGTCCTCGCGCGCAGCGACGACGTTCATTCGGTCGCTCGCGACCCGGCCGACGTGCAGCAGCACGTACACCGCGTCGTTCAGACTCTCGACCGACAACATCTCGAGCGGGTCGCCGTTCGCAGTCCAGCGCAAGCGTTGCACATCGCCGATACACTCGGGCGAGAGCTTCACGAGCACGCGCAGCTCGTCGGTATTGCGCAGTGGCGCACCCGATACTAGCGACATCGGACAGCGCAACACGGTCAGCCGCTCGCTCACGAAGTTGTCGAACGCCTCGCCGCGCGTCGCGAACACGCGCGGGAGCAAACGCAGCTTCACCGTGACGGTCGGAGCCGCGGCCGGAACCGAGCCGACGAGCAGCCCGTCCGGCACGATCTCACAGCGCACGTTGCCGCACTCCACACCCGACACCGCCTCGGTGTGCACCAGCTGCAAGCGGCCTTCGCCGCTCGCGACGTTCACCATCGGAACGTCGGGGAACATGCGCGAGATGACCAGCCGCGCGATCGGAAGGCCGAGCTGCTCGTTCGGAAGCACTTCACCGGCGCGATCGTAGATCACCGCGTCCGGTGTGACTCGCCCGAACGCCGGCGCCCAACGCAACTCGATCCGGCGCGGATCCGCCGGCAGATCTTTGTCGATACTGAGCGCACACGCCTCGTGGTCTTTTTCTTTCGTGACACCCAAACACACGTCGCTGCCGCTCTTGTTGTCTGCAGTCCAGCCGATGCGCGCGTTTTCGAGGTCGTTGCCTCGCAGCTCCAAGCGGCCGGCATCCAAAAACACGGTCACGCTACTCGGGTCGAACGTCGGCAACTCACCGGTCACGATCAACGTCGCAGGCTCGCGTGCGTCGGTTGCGCAGGCACCGCTGTGTTGCGCGAGTGCGGTCGTGACGCTGTGCCCGGGAGCGGCGTCCTGCTTCGGGCGAATCCGCCGGCGGTTCGCGTCCGCGAGAAACCCTTCCGGCACGGGACCGCACAACACGCGGCCCTGCGGCAGCGTTGCAAACTCGCTCTGCGCGGGGATTTGCAACACCCAGGCGTGCGCGAGCGACGGCGACAAGCACGCACACGCAACCAGCAACAGCCCAACGGAGCCCGACAATCGAGAACGATCTGCTGCTCGGGCAGGTTTGCCAGCGCGCTGCTGCGCCACCATGGAATCGAGACCTCGTACCTGAGAGAGCCGAGCGAGGAAGCGGCTCGGCTAGTTCAGCTCTGCGAGTTTACCTCGAATCACCTGCAACATGCCTTCGACTTCAACCGCGACTTCGATCTCGGGGTTCGTGTTCAGAAAGCGTTCGAGATGGCTCTGGGCCTTCGCGTAGTCGCCGCGCGCGAAACTAGCAGCGCCGATCAAGAACAGCGCGTCGCCGTCGTCCGGCGCGCGCACGAGCACCTGCTGGCCCATACGCATGGCTTCGTCGAAGCGGCCGAGCATGCGCAAAGTATGTCCAGCGTTCACCATCGCCCCTACGTAGCCGGGTACGATCTCGAGCGCCTTCACGTAGCTCTTCAATGCGCGCGGAAAGTCTTCGAGCTCGTAATAGGCGGAGCCGAGGTAAAAGTACGCGTACTCGTTCTCGGGTTGCGTCGTGATCAAATCGGTGAGCACGCGAACGGCGGCTTCGTAGTCACCTTCGGCGACGAGCTCCGCGCCCGGTTGCGCGGCGTCCCAATGGTCCTCGCTCATGGCGAGCTTCGTAGCACGGGACGAAGAATTCGTCGCGGGTCGTCGAACTGCAGCTGATGGCTGCAAGTGATCGGCGGCTTCGCGAGGACATCGCGCGTCCGAGTGGGGGGACCCGCGAGTTGCACTCGCGCGCCATATAGGGGAGGCTCCGCGCGATGGCGAACGACATGCCACGCCTCGTCCGAACGGCCGAACGGCGCACCGATCTCGACTTCCTCGAGGGTCACCTCAACCGTGACACCACGATGCTAGTGCCGCTCTGGCGCCAGCAGGCGATCGTACACGGCGACGGCCTCGCGCTGCCCACCCTCGCCGTCGCAAAAGACTTGCTCGAAGTGGCTTCGGAAGTCGTGTTTTTAGGCCTCATCGGCGATGACGCAGTGTTCGGTGTAGACATTTCGAGCGCCGGTTCGCCGCTCGAACACGCAGCGTTCACACGCGCGCGTTTTGCAACGGATTCGCGCCAACTCTTGGCGCAGCTATCGGACACTGAAGCCGAGCTTGCACTCTACTCGCGCGCGCTCTTGCTATGGCACTCGCGGCATCGTTTCTGCAGCGTGTGCGGCAAGCCCACGCGCCCGAAAGACGGCGGCCACACACGCGCTTGCGCGGCGCCCGAGTGCCGCGCTCAACACTTTCCACGCACCGATCCGTGCGTGCTGATCTTGGTGCACGACGGCGAGCGTTGCTTGCTCGGACGCCAGTCGAGTTGGCCGAAGGGCATGTACTCGGCGCTCGCTGGATTTGTGGAACCGTGTGAAGACCTCGAGTCTGCGGCTGCACGCGAAGTGCTCGAGGAATCGGGCATCCGGATCGGCCCGCCGCGCTACTACTCGTCGCAGCCTTGGCCGTTCCCCGCATCGTTGATGGTCGGGTTCGAGGCCGAGCCGCTGACGCTCGATATCAACTGCAACGATGCCGAGCTCGAAGACGCGCGCTGGTTCACGCGCGCGGAGCTTGCCGCGGCGGCGAAAGCCCCGCGCGAGGAAGGCGGCTTCTTCGTGCCGCCACCCTTCAGCCTCGCGGGCAAAATGATCGCCCGCTTCCTCGCTCAGGTGCCGAATACCTGAGTATATCCGGCCGAGTTGCCGGTGACACCTGGCACTGTTACAGTTTCCGACCCACTATGAGTGTTCCGTCCCCCGCCGAAGAAGCCAAACCGACCGACCGCGACTCTGCCGCGCAGTACACCATCGACCAGTTGGCCGCGAAGACTGGCGTGCCGAGCCGCACGATCCGCTTCTACCAAGCGAAAGGCGTACTGCCGCCGCCGATCCGGCGCGGGCGCGTCGCGTTTTACGACGACACGCACGCGGAGCGGCTGCGCGTCGTCTCCGAGCTGCAAGACAAAGGGCTGCGCCTGCGCGCAATCCGCGAGCTCATCCTCACGCCCGAAGCTGACAGCGACAGCATCCAGCAGTGGCTCGGCCTCGGCCGGCGCATGGGCAGCCTCGCCGACGAGCCGGTGCTGCTCACGGAAGACGAGCTGAAGGAGCTACTCGGGAACGCGCCCGCTGGCACGCTGTCACAGCTGCGCCGGCACGGCGCAATCGAGCCTGAAGGTACCGGCCTCAATCCACGCTATCTCGTGCGGAGCCCGAGCTTGCTTCGGCTCGCCGTCCGGCTCGAGGAAGCCGGGATCAGCATCGAGACGGCGCTGCACTTCCACGACATCCTCGAGAAGTCGATGCGGCGCACCGCCGACGAGCTCGTCGAATACGCGCTCGCACACCTCGGCAAAGGTTTTGGTCGCAGCGCGCGGCCGGAAGACGTAGGTCGTGCAGTCGAGTGTTTGTACCCGAACGCACCCGGCGGTGAAGCCGTGGGTGTGATCTTCCAGCGCGAGATTCAGCGCGCGATCTCCGAGCACCTGATGCGGCACTGCGAAGACGGCAAACGCGGACGCCGCTGAGAGCTGCACACCGACGATGCTGCGAGCACCCGGCCTTGTGCAAACGTTGTGGACCGTGCCGGCAGCACTGCTGCTCGTACTCGCGTTCGCTGCTCCGGCGCGGCCCGAGTCCGCACCGTCCGATCCCGCGCTCGCACACACCGTGCTCTCGCCGAAGTTCGACGGGAAGTCTTCACGCATGCACCGCTTTCGCGTGCGGCTCGCCGAGGTTCGCAGCGAGATCACGGACCTCGGTTTCGAGCGGCCCGTCAGCGCGAGCCTCGAAGACGCCATGCTCGCGATCAACGGCGGCTACTGGGAATGGCATCGCGGTAAGCCACGGATGATCGGCTGGGTCGTGTCGAACGGGACGCAGCTTTCGCCGCTGCGCACGAAATTGGATGGCGGCGTGTTGATCGTGCAGCAAGCGCGCGCACGGATCGCACGCTCGGCGGGACTGTCCGCAAAGCCCCAGGGCATCGAGCTCGCAGTGCAGTGCCGGCCGCGGCTCGTCGAGTCGGGCAAAGTCGTGCCGGATCTGAACACTCAGGGTCGCGCGGCGCGCACTGCAGTCTGCGTCCGCGACGGAGGTCGCACGCTCGACGCGTATTTGAGCGAGCCGCGGGATCGAAGCCCGACGCTCGCTGAGCTCGGGCAGTGGCTCGCCGCCGAAGGCTGCACCGACGCACTCAACCTCGACGGCGGTCCGTCGACCGCGGCGGCGTATCGGGGCAGCGACAACGTGTTGAAAGTCGGTCCCGGTGTCTTCTTGCCGTACTCGATTCGCTTTCTGCCGCGCTGACCGACGCGCGATTGCGTGCAGCGATCGCACATCCGGCGACATGCGCGCTGCAATCAAACGCTCGCGTTACGCATGTACGGCTTGCACGTCCAGGAATTCGGGTAATTTGAAATGACGCATTCGGGGGAGTGTTACTGCCAACCGCAGACCGTGGCTGCGCTTCTTTGCACCGGGCTTGCACCCGCTGGTCGCTCTACGCGGCGTGCGCGTTCGCACTCCCGAGCTTCTGCGCGTGCTGGTTCGATACGAGCCCTCGCCTGACGGAGCGCGACCGAGCCCCTGCGTCCAAGCCCATCGCTGAGCAAGTCTCGAGCGGCGACTGGCTCGAGACGCTCGATCAAGCCCACGCGCCCGCGCCCACACCGACCCCGAACGGGCGCATCGACGACCCGTTGCGACCGCAGCACACGGCGGTCACGGAGCCGCAGCCCCCGCGAGCTGCCGCGCTCACGCAGGCGCGCTTGCGAAAGCTCGAGACGCGGCACCTCGGCCAATGGACCGCGCGATCGCCGAACCAAGTCGACGGGCTCGGGTTCTCCGGCACCGATCTCGGGATCGGCTTCGTGCATCGCGGCCAGCTGTGGTTCTTGTTCGGCGACTCGCAGAGCGTCTTCGACTACTCGGCCGACTCGCTCGCTTACACCGCGATGCGGCCGCTCGACTCGGCAGCGCTACCGAAGCTCGACTGGACCACGCGCGCGAGTGGGTTGTTCGCGCCGCTCACGGTGCCTGGCGTCGATCTCGGATTCATGAACGTCGCAGTCGAGGGCGTGTCCCTCGGCGAATCCGCCTATGTGTTCGCCGCCGCGGGTTGGTCGGATCCGCTCGGTCATCACCGCGTGTCAGTGCTCGCGCACAGCGATGGCGCGATGCTCGACGACTTCACGGTCGACCACGTGGTCGCCTCGCAACGCTTCTTGAACGTGAGCGTGCTCGTCGAAGGCGACTGGGCGTACATCTGGGGAAGCGGAGAGTTTCGCAAGAGCGACGTCTACCTCGCGCGCGTCCGCGCAAACGAGCTCACGGATCGCGGCGCCTGGGAATACTTCCACGGCGACTCTCCAGAGGGTCCGATGTTCCTGAAAGGCGAACAAAACGCGCAGCCGGTCGTGACTGCTGGTTGCGTCGGCGAGCTCTCGGTCCGCAAACACGAGGCGCTCGGCTTGTTCTTGCTCGCCTACAACTGCGAGTCGCCGCGCGGCGTTTTCCTGCATACGGCGCAGGGGCCAGCGGGTCCGTACTCCGAACCGATCTCGATCTTCGAGCCGTGGCGCGACCGAGGCTACGAGCACTTCATCCACGTCGCGCCGGACGTGAGCGGTCGAGACGACGGGCTGAGCGATCCGGGACGGGAGGATCAGTCGGGCGGTGAATACGGCCCGTACCTCGTGCCCGAGTGGTTCACGGAAGAACCCGGGGGCGGCTACGGCATCGTGTACACGCTGTCGTCGTGGAACCCGTATCAGGTGCATTTGATGCGAACGGTGCTGGTCGACGCGGACACGCCGCTCGCGCCGTTCGAAGCTGCAAACCTGTTGTCGGCACTGCAGACGCCTTCACCCGCGCTCAATCTGGCGATGCAGGACCAGAACACGTGGCAGGTGTTCGGAGACGGCTTCGCGATGTATCCGACGGGCGATGGAAGTCTCGAGCTCTCGAGCGATGCCTCGTCGCTCGGAACGGCTGCGACCGGGGCGTTCTGGCACGACTTCCGAATCGACGGCGGCGGATCCGCGATCGCGTTCGAGATCCAAGGCGGCGATGCGGAAGTCCTGCTGCTCGCGGACGACGAAGTCGTGCGTCGCGTGCATGGCCGGAACGACGAGGTCTGGCGGACCGTCGTGTTTCAACTGTCGGCGCTGCGTGAACGCGCGCTTCGAATCGCGCTCTACGATCGTTCGACCACTAGTGCGATCCGCATCCGGAACCTGGTCGTGTATTAGCTCGGCGTGCGCCGGATCGCGGCCTTGAGCGTAGCGCGCGCGATGTTACCTGCGCCCTCGTAGCCGAGTGTGCGAAAGCTCATCAGCCGTGCGAGCGCGATGCCGCGCCCGTTCGGCTCGAACGCGCGACATGGATCGAGCTCGAGATAGTTCGCGTAGTCGAAGCCCGGCCCCTGATCGCGCACACAAAACTCGATGTCTTCGCCGCGGCGCTCCACCTCGACCCGGACGCGCTTCTCCTTGAACTCCGGAAGCTGTTGGCGGCGCCGGATCTCGACCAACCAGCCGTCCTGTCGGAGCAACTCGGCCTTCTGCGAGCAGTCGATCCCGAGGTTCCCGTGTTCGATCGCATTCGCGAGCAGCTCCCACAACCCGACCACCACAACCCGCGGCTCCGTACCGAGCTGGGCGAGTAGGCCTGCGAGGCCCTGCGCCTCTTCGAGCGTTCGGCACTCGAACTCGCCGCGCTGCAGCAACCCGAGCGCCCCGACGGTGCTCTCCGCGCGAATTTGCAACTCGTTGCGCGAGCGTGCGTCGCTCAGAGCGGCGCGCACGATCGTTCGGAGCGCGTCCGGCGCGTAAGGCTTCGTCAGGTAGTAGTGTGCGCCCGCAGACAACCCCTCACTGACCTGGTCCGGTGCCCCCGCCGCCGTTTGCATCACCACCGGCGTGTCAGCCAACCGTGGCGCACTTTTCATGCGCTTCAGCACCTCGATGCCGTCCACGCCCGACATCATGCGGTCGAGCACCACAATGTCGAAGTGCGACTGCGGGCTCTCGAGTAGACGCAGCGCTTGCTCCGCACTGTCCGCGAAGCTCACGTCCATCTGATCGCGCCGTAAGATCTCGCCTATGATGTGGCGGTTTACTGCGTCGTCGTCGACGGCTAGCACGGCCGGTCGCATCAGCCGATCCCCCGGTGAGGCTGCCATCGCGGCGTGTAGAGACGGGCGAGGAGCGGACCCATGATACTTTGACCCCCGTAGTACGGTCGGATTCGGCGCCGACTTGAGCCCGGCCGCCCTACCCGTAAGCGTTGGCTCTACCAGCCAGCCGACTTAGTGGAGAACCGAGCCGAGTTTGGACAGACTCCGGAGTGCGATGACAGACAAGACGGAAATCACCCGCCTGCGCGTCGCCGTGTTGTACGGCGGGCGCTCTACCGAACACGAGATCTCGCAGCAGTCGGCGGCGGCCGTAGTCGCCCAGCTCGACAAGCAAAAGTACGAAGTCATCCCGATCAGCATCGACAAAGACGGGCGCTTCCACCGGCAAGATCTCGCAGCACTTCAAGCGCACAACCCGCGCCTACTCGCGACGGACTCGAGCGCAACGGCGCTGACCGTCGCGGCACGGCCAGGTCCGCTGTTCGTGCCCGATGGGTCCGATGCACCGCAGATCGACGTCGTGTTCCCGGTGCTGCATGGCCCGCTCTGCGAAGACGGCAGCATTCAAGGTTTGCTCGAGCTCGCGGAGGTGCCGTACGTCGGCGCGCGCGTGCTCGGCTCCGCGATCAGCATGGACAAAGACGTCGCGAAGCGGCTCGTGAAAGCCGAGGGCATCGCGGTTGCGCCGTACGTGAGCGCGTCGCGCGGTCGCTGGCAACGCGAGAAGGCCGCATTCATCGCGCGCATCGAACGCGAGCTCGGTTATCCGGTGTTCGTGAAGCCTGCGACGCTCGGTTCGAGCGTCGGCGTGTCGCGCGCGAAGGATCGCGCCGAGCTCGAGAAGGCAGTGGCGGAATCGCAACGCTACGACGACAAGATCTTGATCGAGCAAGAGGTCGACGCGAGAGAGATCGAGTTCGCGGTGCTCGGACCGATCGATCCAGCCGACCCGCCCGACGTGAGCTTGCCTGGCGAGATCGTGCCGCGCGGTGGCTTTTATTCGTTCGAGAACAAGTATCTAGACGCGCAAGGGGCCGAGCTCCACGCCCCGGCCGCGTTGCCGCCCGAGCTGATCGCGGAAGGTCAGGCGCTCGTCCGGCGAATCTTCAGCGCGCTCGAAGTCGAAGCGATGGCGCGCGTCGACCTGTTTCTGGATCGGCGCACAGGGAGATTCTTGTTCAACGAGGTGAACACGATTCCCGGTTTTACCGAGATCAGCATGTACCCCAAGTTGTGGGAAGTTTCGGGACTGCCCTACCCGGCGCTACTGGATCGACTGGTCAAAGACGCCGTAGCGCGGCACGCACGCCGCTCAGAGCTGCAGCGCGAGCGTTGAGGGTACCCGTGAGTTGCGACGGCTGTAGCGGGCGCTACGCGTGTTGCACGACACATCCCAAGACTGGGTGGACTTGCGTGTTGTCCGCCAGGATCACTTTCGGCTGAGCTCTCGCGCGGCCTTGTGCTAGTGATTGCTGGTTTCCGAGGTCGCACAACGCATGGACATCTGCCGCAACCCCCGTCTCGCCACGTCGATTTTCGCAATCGTTTCCACAGTTGCCGGCGTGCTGGCAGCGGGTTGCGGCGAAGAGACGTACTCCGACAAGCACTTGGCCTCCATCCAATACGATTGCACTCAGACTGCGCCGTGCGATCCGGTGTTTTCGATTCGGCAGGACTCGGTCGGCGAGTGCATCGCGGATACGAGCACGAAACTCGATCGCGGCACGGAAGCGATGCAGGCGAACTACGAGATGCGGTTTTCGCGCTGTGCCGGGCAGACCGGTTGCGACTACTTCGCGTGCGCGGGCGATTCGATGCTGTTCTCGTTCGTGAACGAGCAGAAGCTTCGGTACGACTGCGCACAGCAGACCGCGTGCGGGACCATGCAGGCAGTGGGCGCAATGCCGGTCGACGAAACGGCGTGCTTCAAAATGCTCGCGCAGCGGCTCGACTTCGCGAGTGTGCCGGACAAGGCGTCGTACGATCAGCGGTTCGGGCGCTGCGGAACCCTCGTCGGCTGCGCCTTTACGGGCTGCAAGTGATCGCAGCTGTCGGCTTCACAGCTTGAAGCTGACCTTCGCGGCGTAGCTTCCCGGATCGGGTAACTTCCATTCCTTGATCGCACCGAGCACGCAATCGATTTTCTCTGCGGCCGGCTGTGAATCCGCAGCCGCCCCCGCGGCCAAGACTTTGCCGCCCGGCGATACATAGAGCGTCACGAGGTAGTGCGCGCCCTCGACGTCGCAGCTGTCGACAGTCGCTCGCTGCTCGTCGAGCGGCTTTTGCATCTTCGACTCGTTCCATTCGACTGGCGCTCTCACGCCACCCGGACCTTCGAGCTCGAATCCCCAGACGAACTCGGCTGGACCTCCACCCTTCGGCTCCGGGAAGCGCGTCTTCTTCGCGACCTCGAGCAAACACAGCTCGGTTCCGCGATGCCCGATGCTGCTGCCGCGCGGATGTACGTACTCGACGCGACCATCGAGCCCGACCCGAAAGTAGAACTTGATGTGCCCGGCGAGGAATTCGACCTCGCCCATGCCCTCGAAGAAGCAGCGCTGCAGCGACGGAAGCTTCCCCTGCATCGTGTCCTCGATCTTGCGTTGAGGGATCGTGCCGAGAATGCCCTCGACCTGCATGCCCTGGCGTGGCGGACCGACCGTCGCTTCGCTGCCGCTCGTAGCAGCAGGCTCGACCGGCGCCGGTTCCGGCTCGCTGCCGCCACAGGCTGCACCCAACAGCGAGAACAACGCCCAGACAGCGCAGCTCGTCTTCCGCATTCGTTCAGCCCTTGAGCACGTTTGCTGAGATCACGATCCGCATGATCTCGCTCGTACCTTCGTAGATCTCGGTGATGCGCGCGTCGCGATAGTGCCGCTCCGCATCGCACTCGGTCGTGTACCCGAGCCCGCCGAAGATCTGCAACGCCTTGTGCGCCACGCGATGCGACATCTCGGATGCGTACAGTTTTGCCATCGCCGACTCTTTCGTGCAGCGCTGCTTCGCGTCTTTGAGCAACGCCGCGCGCTGCACGAGCAGACGCGCTGCATCGAGCTCGGTCGCCATGTCGGCGATCATGAACTGAATCGCCTGCTTCTCCGCGAGCGGCGTGCCGAATGCGCGGCGCTCTTTGCTGTACGCCACGGCCTTCTCGAACGCGGCGCGCGCGATGCCGATCGCTTGCGCTGCGATGCCGATCCGGCCGCCGTCGAGCGTGCTCATCGCGACCTTGAACCCGTCGCCTTCGTTGCCGAGCCGATTCGCATCCGGAATCCGGCAGCTCTCGAAGAACACCGTGCACGAGTGCGCCGCGTGGATGCCGAGCTTCTCGTCCGGCTTCGTCGTGCTGAACCCTGGCGTGTCAGTCGGCACGACGAACGCGGTGATACCCTTCGCACCCACGTTTTTGCGCGTCATCGCAAACACCACGATCAAGTCCGCGTGCGGCCCGTTCGTGATGAAGTTCTTCGAGCCATTCAAGATCCAGTGATCGCCGTCTTTCTCGGCGAAAGTCGCCATCGTTCCGGCATCCGAACCGCTCGCGGGCTCGGTCAGCCCGAAACAGCCGAGGAGCTTGCCCGACGCCATCGGCGCTAGAAACTGCTCCTTTTGCCCTTCGCTGCCGTGCTTCGCAATCGGATCACAGGCGAGCGAGTTGTTGACCGACATGATCACGCCGACCGACGCACAGCCCCGGCTGATCTCCTCGATCGCGAGCGCGTAACTGACGTGATCGAATCCTGCGCCGCCGTATTCGGCCGGGATCGCGACGCCCATCAGGCCGAGCTCACCGAGCCGCTTTACGAGGTCGCCCGGCCACTCGCCTTCGTGATCGAGATGTTTCGCGCGCGGCTCGACCTCGCGCGTCGCGAAGTCACGCGCGGTCTGTTGCACGAGCGACTGCTCGGGGGTGAGTTGCAGGTCCATCGGGAGCTCCTTCCGTTCGCATCGCGCGCATCGCGCAGCGCGCCCGCTCAGCTACTCACGATAGAGAGCCCAACGCCCGGCGTGCTCGCTCTGCGTATTTACCATTCGGCGCGAGCTCAAGATAGCGTTGATATTCCGTGCGCGCCTCGGCTGCGGCCTTCGCGCCCAACGCTTCGCCCAGCCAGTAGTGCGCTTCCGCCGGTGCTGTGCTCTGCTTGATCGCGTCGCGTAGCACCTGTTTCGCGGTTTCGGCGTCACCGCGTTTGTTTCGCAACAAGTACGCCTGCCCGACCAACGTCGTACGGAGCGCGTGCAGCGCCGGCGGCCGAATGCGGTCCGAGAGCGCGCGTTTCGCCGAGTCGAGCACAGGCAGCGCGTCTTTCGCTTTGTTCGTCCGGAGCTGGACCTGGGCGCGCCCGATCAGCGCTTCGGGTAAGCCTGCATCGAGCGAGAGCGCCTTGTCGTACGCGCTCGCAGCGCCTTCGAGCTGTTCGGCCGCGAAAAGTGCATCGCCGTACAGCGCTTGCAGGGCGGGTCGATCCGCTTGAGTCTCCAGCAGTGGCCGCAACAAGCTCAGCGCTTCGCCGGGCTTGCTGCGCGCGAGCGCGACGCGTGCGCCTGCGCTGCGGACGGCGGCACTCGTGCGCTGGGCCTCGGGGATCGCATCGAGCTGCACCTGAGCGTCGGCCGTGCGCCCGAGCGCGACGAGCGCTTCGACGCGTCCGATCCGGCCTTGGAGTGAGCTGCCGCCGCGGCTCGCGAGCTCTTGAAACACAGCGTCGGCTTCTTCGTATTTGCCTTCGTCGAGGAGCAGCCCGCCCAGCGCGATCAGTGAATCGCTCTGGCCCGGTGAAAGTGTGAGCGCCTTGCGGAAGCTCGTCTCGGCACCATCGGCGTCAGCCGCCATGCGCCGCGCGCGACCGAGCAAGTAGTGCGCGTTCGGATCGTCCGGTGAGACCGCAAAGCGTTGCTTGAGCGCGCCGCTCGCCGTCGCTGGATCGTGCGCAGCCAAGCCCGCTTCGGCGAGTGCGAGCAGCGCTTCGGGATCACCCGGCGCCGACTTCACGAGCGCCTTGGCTTTGTCGACCACGGGCTTGCCCGGCGTCAGCTTGGACTCGAGCCGAATCTTGAGCGCGCCGACTTCGATCGCGGAGTCGGGCTTGTCCGACGGCGCCTGCATGAGTGCCGTGAGCGCCGCTTGCAACACCGGCGTGTCGTCTTCGAGGAGCGCAGCTTGAGCTTTCATGATCTGCGCTTCGAGATCATCGGCCGGAAGTTTGTCGAGCAACTCGCGCGCGCGAGCACCGTCGCCGCGCTCGATCAACACGCGTGCGAGCAATCGCCGATACGGAGCCACGTCCGGCGCAACGCTGAGCGCGCGACTCGCGGCTTGTTGCGCGAGCGAGGGTTTGTTCACCGCGAGCGCTTCGCGCGACACCCAGGAGAGCAAGCGTGGCTCGTCGACGCCGAGACCTGCTGCGCGCTCGATCGCGGCAGAAGCGTCATCCAGTTTGCCTTGCCGGCGCAGCACGCGCGCTTTCGTGAGTGAGAACAACATCTCGTCGACCGATCCCGCGAGCTTCATCTCGTCGGTCAAGCCAGTGAGCGACGCTTCCAGTTGCACGGGCTCGGCATCGTTTGCCGTAATGAACAGCCGCATCAGCTGCGCGCGTAAGTGTTCTTTGTGCTCTGCGAGCACGGCATCGACGCGTTGCAACGCATCGGCGCGCTCGCCCGCATCGAGAGACATCGCCGCGAGCGCGAGCCGCGCCGGCATCAGCTTCGGATCGGTCTGCGCCGCCGCTTCGATGTGCTCGCGCGACTGCGCGCGGCCGAGCCTCTCTTCGAGTCGGCCGAGCAAGTGCAGGCGTCGCGCGTCGCCCTGCGCGCTCGCAAGCGCTTGATCGAGCAGCTTGTCGCGCGTGACCTTGTCGCCGCCGAACGCGGAGATCACCGCGGTCGCGACGTCTTGCGCGGCCTTGCCGTCCGTACTCACCGGCGCACGTCCGAGTGCGCTCTTGAGCGCGGCCAAGTCGCGCTCGCCGTCCTCCATCACGCGCTCGACTTGCAGCACGAGCGCTTCGAGCGGGACGTCGGTGGATGCAGGATGCTGCTCGCGAGCGAGCCGGAGCAACCGCTCCGCATCGACGAGCCCGGCGTGGTCGCCGCGCTGCATCAGCGCACGCGCCTCTTGAACCCACGCCGCCGCCTTCGCGTGCCGTTGCCCGACGAACGCTTGCCAGCCGAAGTAACCGCCGACCGAGCACACGAGCGTGAACGCCCATAGCCCGATCAACGCGTTGCGAACACGCGTACCGCGGGGCTCTACTTCCGACTCGAGCGCCCATTGTGGGCCAGCCGCACGTGACTCTTCGAAAAGGCCGGAACGCTTCACTACTTCGAACACCGCGTCCGCATCGGCTGGCCCGTTTTGGGGTGTCGGCGCGCCGACGGGTACGTTTGCAGCTGAAAGCGGCATCGAAGGCGGGTCGAACGCGACGCCTTGCGACTCATCCCAGGTCTCGAGCGCTGCAGCTTGCGGCGGCACGGGCGCGCGACGAGCCGGCGTGCCGTTCCAGGGCTCTGCCTTCGCAGCTGCTGGCTGCGCGGCTTCCAGGCGCGGAGCCGACGTCTTTCCGCGCGGAAGGTCCGGCAGAGGTGGGAGCTCCGGCACCGGTGTCGCTGCGATCAGCGGGCGTTGCGCGCCCGCGGGTGGACCGGCCGAGTGCCGAGGGTCGACCACGTCGGTCGGAACGCCGGACGTTCGCGGCGCGCGCGGTCCGCCGTTCGCGGGTGCCGGCATGCGCGGCATCGAAGGCTTGGCTGGGCTCGCGTCGGCCGGGCGAGCCCGAGCGGCGGGCTGGCCGCCGCCATCGGACGGCTTTCGCGGGCGCGGCTCTGCTGGATTGCGCGAGGGAGCCGCGATCGCGGGCGGCGTAGGTTTGCGAGCGCGCGCCGGTTGCCCAGAAGTCCGCTGTGGAAGGACGAACTGTTCGGCCGTGATGTTGCTCGCCGAGTAGCGACCGAGCTCGGGATCGTCCGGCGGATTCGGAATCGCCGACTTCACCGCCGGCATCGAGCCGCTACCCCCGCGCGAGACCGCGCGATTGTCAGGCCGGCCAGGGATCTGGCGGAAGCTCGAAGTCGGCTCTTCATCGACGACACCGCGCGCGCTCGGCGGCGTCAACTTCGAACCGACAGGTGCCGGCGCGTTCGGGCGCGTGGGTTGGCGACCGACGTACGTTGCAGCCGGCGGCTGCGGGGATTCGCGCTCGGGCGGCCCCTCGGACATCGGCATCGTCTCGTCTTCGATCGCTTCGGACAGATGTTCCGCGCGAGTCGCCAGCTTCTGCGACTCGTCGTCGTTCGGGTTCAGCTCGAGCGCCCGCCGCAACGTCTTCAACGCGCGCTGTGGATCACCGCGTTTGAGTAGGACGTGGCCAAGCCATCGATACGCGTCTGCAAACTCCGGTGCAGCACGCACGGCGCGCAAGAGCGCCGCCTGAGCACGGACCAAGTCTCGCTCCTGCAGCCATGCGCGGCCCTCGAGCACGAGCAAGTAGCCGTCCTCTTGGTCGCCTTGTGCCGTTACGGTCACACCACGCGCGTCGCCGTAGCGTTTTGCCGCGATCAGATCTTCAGCCAGCGTGTATGGATCCTCGGATCCTGGCTGTGATCGGAAGCGTAAGAGGCGGGCGTTTAGGCTATGTGTCGAGTGCTCGGAGCCCGGTTCCTTCACGTCAGCATGGTACAACGGCGGGTCTACAGCCGCCGTTGAAAACCACGGGACTCTCGACGTAAGAAGCCGACCATGAAGCGCGATCGAATGCAGCGACTTACTCTGTCTCTCGCCTGCGTGTTTGTAGTGAAGCTCGCGTGTGGCTGCGCCACGCACCCCGACGGTCCTGCTTCACCGGAAGCGACCATCACAGCGTTTGCGCGCGCGCTGAACGAGGGCAATCTGCCGGCCGCGTACGCGATGATGTCGGAGGACTATCGCAGTCACGTCAGCGCGGAAGCGTGGCAGAAGCTGATGGAGGAGAACTCGCAAGAGGTCATCGAGATCAGCAACTCGCTCACCCACGTGCGCGGGCCGGCGCGGGTGAAAGCCGAGCTCGATCACGTAGGTGAAGGCGACCTCGTGCTCGTGCAGCGTGATGGAAAGTGGTTCGTCGCGTCCGACGTCGCGCGCGTCTACGATCAGTCGACGCCGCGAGCGGCGCTACACGCGTTCGTTCGTGCGATCGAACACAAGCGTTACGACGTCGTGCTTCGCCTGGTTCCGAACGCGGACAAAGAAGGCATGACGACGGCGAGTCTCGAGAAGGCCTGGAGCGGTGCTGGGCGCGACGAGATCTCGCGCGTGGTCGGCAATCTGAAGGATCACTTGAGCGGGCCGATCGAGATCGTCGGAAACCACGCGACGTTGCCGTACGGCGAGCGGATGCGCGTGCAGTTCCTGCGTGAAGATGGTGTTTGGAAGATAGAGAATCCAGAATAACAGCGAGCGAAGCGACGCTGTAATGGGCGCCTAAAGCAACCAACGCGAATATCCCGCGAACGTCGCTAACCAACGCCCGTCGCAGAACTCACATTAGCGGCGGCAGTTCCGGCCCAGCATCCACGCCCGCATCCGTCGGCGGCTCTTCCACCGGCGGAGGCTCTTCCACCGGAGGAGGCACCGCTGCATCCAGCCCACTCGGGTCGACCGCCGGCTCCCCACCAGCGCCCGCGCCACCGGCGCCCGCACCGCTTTCACCCGCGCCACCGGCGCCCGCACCGCTCTCACCCGCGCCGCCCGCGCCAGCACCGCTCTCGCCGGTTCCTGCGCCACCTTCTCCGCCAGCGCCCGCGCCACCAGCGCCAGCGCCGCTCTCACCCGCACCACCTGCGCCGGCCTCAGTCCCGCTCGGCGTGACGCCGCCCACTCCGGCACCGCCTGCGCCAGCGCCACTCTCACCTGCGCCACCGGTCCCCGCACTCGCGCCTGCGCCGCCCGCGCTCATCCCGCCGGCTCCGGCCCGACCACCGCGGCCCGTCGTGCCACCGCTACCTGCACGGCCGGTGCTGCGACCGCCCGCACCAGCAGTCGATCCTGTCGAACCGGCCCGACCGCCGCGCGTTCCACCGGTCATACCAGCGCCGCCGCCAGAAGCTGCAGTGCCGTTGCTCCCCGCACCGGTGCACATCGACATGTCGAACATGCAGTTGTCGGGATCGCAACGAAGTGTCCCTGTGCCCATCCCGAGTGAAGTGCAGGTTGCGTCACCGTAGTTGGTGGGATCGCAACTGCCGCCCGTGCCACACGGAGCATCGGACTTGGCAGGGCCTGCGTCCTTCGCGTCACCATCGCCATCGCCATCCGTGTCAGTTGGATCACGCAACGACGAACGACTCGAACAGGCGGCGAGGATCACGGCGGCAAACAGTGTCGCAACGTGAACACGCAAAGCGGTAGACATGGTCAGTCTTTCTCCAGCGCGAGCAGTACCCGATGACAGCCCTTGGTTGTAGTGCACGCGCGAGGCATCGATGGTCGGAAGTTTCGGCACGGTACACCGAGAACGTTCCTGACTGGCAATGTTGCGGCTCGCATCGCGCACCACTGAGCACGGGCCGGCACTCTGACTGGTTCGGACCTCGAATCAAGTCGAAGCCGCGTAACCACGCGACAAATTGGCGTCGTCCTCAAGGAGGAGCGTCGACCAGCGTAAATTGAACCCGCCGGTTGAGTGCGCGGCCTTCCGGGGATCGGTTGTCGGCAAGCGGCTTCGTACCGCCATACCCCATGTATTCCAGACGTTCCGCAGCTACGCCGCGCGACTTGAGGTACTCGACAACGGCTTTCGCACGCCGATAGGACAAGTCGATGTTGTGCTCGCGGTTGCCGGCGTCGTCGGTGTGCCCTTCCACGCGCACTCGCTTGTGCGGCGGTAGTCGCTGCAACGTGCGCGCTAGCTCATCTAGCAACGGCCGACTCGATTCACCCAGAGTGTCGGCTTGCCCTTCGAAGTAGATGATCTCGGGCAACAAGCTACGGGACCCGGAGAGCGTTACGGCGGCTCGCGCGGGACCCGGCTCGGGGCACCCATCGAAGTCCTCGAAGCCGTCGATGTCCTCCGGCGCCATGCGGCACCGATCTGCACCATCCGCCACTCCGTCTTCGTCGTTGTCGACTTCGGGGCAGCCGTCTTGATCCTGAAAGCCATCGCGATCCTCGGAGCGATCCGGACAGGCGTCTTGGCTGTCGATCAAACCGTCCGCGTCATTGTCGATGTCGGGACAACCGTCGTCGTCCGCAAAGCCATCTCGGTCCTCCGCGTCGTAGATGCAGGCGTCTTCGTCGTCGGCGAAGCCATCGCCGTCGGAGTCGAGCTCGCGCGGATGGATCGCGGGCTTTTCCGGCGCCGGCTCGACCGCAGCGCGCACGCTGAAGAGCGCGCGCACGCCGGGCGCAAACCCAGTGCGTTCGGATGGAATCGCATTCGTACCGACGCCGAGCTCGAAGCTACTCGTTCCAGGGCCGCGCAGACGCGCACCGACGTCCATCTCGAACGCGACTTCGCGCGACGTGAAGCGCAAGCCTCCGACGCCGAGGCGCGCGGAGGCATCCGTGATCACGTCGAGCCGGCGAGTCATGCTCCATGCCGCCCCGAGATGCACGACGAACTCGTCGTCTTGCTCAATGTCGTAGACGAGCACGCGTTCGCGCAGGTGATAGCCGAGCTTCATCGCGAGCAAGAGCCGACCGAAGCCGTGCGTCGCGATGAAAGACGGCGTGATCGACCAGTTCGGCGAACCACTGAGCACTCGATCGCTCGCGGTCGGGAACGTCAGATCCAAACGCGCGGCGACGTGGGTCGTACCTTCGCTCGCGAGCGCAACCCCGACTCCGGCGCGCAGGTCGGCGACACCGAATCGCATTTCGAGACTCTTGGAGGGGCCGTCCGCCGCGCGAGTCAGCGCGATCGGCACGCCGAGGCTCAGCTCGAAGACTTCGAAAAGCGCGACCGACGCGAACAGATCGGTCCGCGCCAGATCCGAGACCAGCGAGCGCGTACGACCTTCCCCTCGGCAACCCCACGTCGTTTCGTCGCGGCTACCACAAGCGAGGCCGCGATCGACCAAGTCGTGCGCGTAGTCGAGGGTGAGACCGAGCCTGAACGTGCCGTGGCGATCGGGTGCGGGGTCCTCGATGCGCAATGTCGCCGCGCGTCCAATCGGCGAGAGAAACACGCCGAGATCGAGCTGATCCGCGCGGGCGCGGTGCGAGACGAGCGCGAGCGCCGCCGTGAGCAGCAAGGCGACGAGCGGCCGTGCGGGTCGTGGCGTCCCCGCGCCGAATGCGCGAGGCTGGCGCCGCCAGTCCGGCTCCACTCGGTCGAGGTGCTTCGGCACGGCCGCGCAGCCTACACGAACCGCACCACACCGAGCCATTCAGCAGCGATAGGGCCGATCATTTTCGAAGCTGCGTTGCGATCGCCGGTATACTGACGGCTGATGATCTCGATCGCGTGTTCAGGGTTCCCGATTCCGGCTAGTCGTTACTTCAAAGAGTTTTCCGCAATCGAGATCGCGGACACGGAGCTGGGCCTCCCCGGTGAGGGCACGTTGCGGCGCTGGCTTCGCGAGGGTGCGGATGAATTCGTGTTCAGCATCGTCGCACCGAAGCAGATCGCGAACTCGGGGTTCGCGCTCGACCCGGAGACGAAGCAAGCGGTGTCCGCCCTCGCGAGCTTTTCGAAGCAGTTGAAGACTTACGCAGTCGTGTTCGCAGCGAACGAAGAGTTCGGACCGACGAAGCCGAATCGCGCGCGGTTGCGTGCGTTCGCGGAGCACGTCGCGGGCTCGATCACGCGGCCGGTGTTCGACCTTCCGAGCTGGTCGCGCAAAGACGCGCTCGCGACGCTGAAGCAGGACGTGTGCGTGGCTTTCGATCCCCTGACCGAGGCCTCGGACGACGTCGATCTCGCATACGCCCGGATGGCTGGCCCGTCGGGCTATCGCTCGCGCTACGACGCGACCGCGCTCGACCGCGTCGTCGAACACTGTCAGCGAAGCACTGCGCGGCACACGGTCGTCGTCTTTCGCAACATCGATCGCTACGAGAACAGCAAGTACGTGATCAAGAAGCTCGCCGCAGAGCCGCAGCCGCCGCCGCGCGCCGCGAAGGCCCGGCCGAAGCCGCGCACGCGCACGCGCACGACCTCGCCGTAACACTCAATCGCGGAGCGATTCGAGCGCGCGCTGAAACTCAGCCGGTGGCTCCGCCGTAAATCGCACCGGCTCGCCGGTCACCGGGTGCACGAACCCGAGTACCCGCGCGTGCAGCGCTTGATGTCCGATCAGCGCCTCGGCACTGGCGAGCCGCAGATCGCGCGAAGGCTTCCCGTAGAGCGAATCCGCAAGAACGGGAAACCCATGTTCGGCGAGATGCACGCGAATCTGATGCGTTCGCCCAGTCTCGAGGGTGCAGGATACGAGGGTCGCTCCGTGCAAACGCTCGAGCAGCTTCAGGTGCGTGACCGCGCGCTTACCCTTGTCGAGCTTCGTCGTGAAACGCTTGCGATCGCGCGGATGCCGGCCGTGCCATGTGTCGAGCGTGGCGTTCGACTTCGGAACCCCGACGACGATCGCGACGTACTCGCGCTCGAGGTCGTGCTCTTTGAACTGCGCGATCAACCCTTCGCGTGCAGGCACCGACTTCGCGACGACCATCACGCCGCTCGTGTCTTTGTCCAAGCGATGAACGATGCCCGGCCGCTCGGGCGTCTCCTGCTCGAGGTCCGTGAGCTCGCGGTGATACCGAAGCGCGTTCACGAGCGTGCCGCCCGCGTGGCCCGGCGCAGGATGCACGACCATGCCCGCAGCTTTGACGATCACGACGAGGTGCGGGTCTTCGAACAAGATCTCGAGCGGAATGTCTTCCGGCGCTGCGGCTGAAGGCGGCGGAGGCAGCGGCTCGATCCGCACGTGGCTCGGCCCGCGAACTCTTTCACTCGCGCGCGCCGGCCGGCCCTCGATCAGCACACGACCTTCGGCGATCAATATTTGCAGCTGCGAGCGCGACAGTCCCAACGCGCGCGCGCTCAGCACGCGATCGATGCGCTCGCCGACCTCGGCGGCGTCGAGCGTGAGCTCGATCGGCTCCGGCGTTTTCATCGCGCTCCCAGATCGGAGCGCGATGGCCAGCAAGATGCCTTGCCCATCCAGCTGGCTAGAGCGCGACTACCAGAGCTTAGATTCGATGTGCGCTTTGGATCGCACCAGGATGTCGATGACTGCCCGATCATAGAAGTTCTTGGCGTAAAGCTCGGGGGTTACGCGGCTTTGAAACAGCGCCCGACCCTCTTCCAGCTCTTCGGCCATGACCTCGTAGAGGCTGTCGTGGGTGATGCCCTCTACAACCTTCTCTTCGTTATACAAGGAGAGGTCACTCGCGATCGCCCGCGCCAGGCGCCGCGCCGCCTCTTCCGTTTCAATCAAAGCCATCAGTCCTCCGAACCCAGCGCGAGGAGTATCGCAGAGCGCGTTATCAGGTGTCAAAACGCGATGTGTAGTGTCAGGGAGGTTTGCTTGCGGCTGTATGCCCGTGTGTTTAGAGTGCCCTCGCCCTGGGGGCGATGATGGCGGAGGTTGCAGAGCGGTACGGCCCATACACCTGTGTGCGCAGATTGGGCGCAGGGGGCATGGCCGAGACCTTTCTGGCGGTTCAGCACGGCTCTGCGGGCTTCGAACAGCGCGTGTGCATGAAGTTCATGCTGGGCGCGCTACGCAACGATTCCACGTTTCGTCAGATGTTCCTGCGGGAGGCGACGATCGCCGCGTCGTTGCGCCACGCAAACATCGTGGGCGTCATCGATGTCGACGACGAGGCCGGCTACATCGTGCTCGAGCTCGTCGATGGAGTGGATCTGCGGACCCTGGTCGACGCCGCGCCGAACCGGAAGTTGCCGGCGCACGTCGTCAGCCTGGTCGCAGTCGAGCTTTGTAAGGCACTCGCCTACGCGCATACGCGGACTCGCCGGGGCACGCCGTACGGCATCGTGCATCGCGACATCAGCCCTTCCAACGTGCTCGTCTCGCACAACGGCGAGATCAAGCTGACCGACTTCGGCGTGGCAAAAGCGATGGGCTCGGTCGCGGAGCCGCCGAGCACCGGCATCAAGGGCAAGCTTTGCTACATGTCGCCCGAGCAGACACGCGGCGAGACGCTGGATGGGCGCAGCGATCTATTTTCACTCGGCGTGATGATGTTCGAGTTGCTCGCGGGTCTGCGGCCGTTCGATGGGCCGACCGACGCGCAGACGCTCCTCCGAATCGAAGCCGGTAAACACGCGTCGCTCGTCGAACTCGCGCCGGATGTCCCCGGCGGGCTCGCGCTGGTGGTCGAACGGATGCTGCGGCGCGATGCCGATCATCGCTATCCGTCGGCCGATGCCGTGATCGACGCGCTCGCTCGCTTCGCAGCTCCGATCACGACGTATCGCGAGCTCGGTCAGCTCGCACGCGCGGCTCGACCGCCCGTGACACTATCGACCGCTGATTTCGTCACACCAGGAAGCGGGTCGCGCCCTGTTCCCGAGCAGTTTGCAGGTGGGCGGCGCTCGCCTGCGCCGCCAGCGCGCACGTTGAAGCGGCCGCAGCTCGCGACTCCAACGCAGGAAGCGCTGCGGCATGAAGTGAACGACTTCCCCGCGATCGACGAGCGCGAGCGCAGCTCTCGCGGCCAGCCTCGCGTGAGTCGGGGTGCCTGGTTCGCGCTCGGCGGGTCGCTCTTGGCGGCGTGTCTCGTGATGATCGCGTGGATCGCGCGTCTCGGAAGCGGGGACGTCACGCAGCCAGTCGCAACGCCGCAAATCGTGCAGGCGCCACCGCAAGCTGCGGCACCGGTCCACGAACCACCACCCGCGTCGCCGGAAGCTACGTCGCCGCTCGTGCGGCCGAACATTCCGCGCGCGGAGGACTCCGAGGCATATCGCGCGGGTGTGGTACCGAGCGAACCGCCAGCGCCCGAGAGCGTGCCTGCACCCTCCCCGCGTTCGAAGCCCGGCGCGCCCACCACGCCCATCCCACGTGCGCCCGAAGCGCGCGAGCCGGCTCGTGACACTTCAGAGGCGATTGCCGTCTTGCGCGTCGGCACAGTGCCACTCGGCCAGGTTTGGATCGACGGAGAAGCTGCAGGCTGGGCGCCCGTAGTCGTGAACTTGCCACCAGGCATGCATACGGTTGCGGGTGGCAATACGAGCCCGGAAGTGAAGCGCAGCATTCGGCTGCGAGCGGGTGAAACGAAGCGGCTAGTGCTCAGCTTGGAGAACGATGCCATGTTCGGCGACGAAGAAACCGACACTCCATCTCGCCGATGAATCGTTCCACCCTTTTCGTTCTTTGCTTGATCGAGGAGTAACTCATGAGGTCGTCGCTTCCGCGCGACGCGAGTTCGTGCGGAACAATCAGTCCGATCGGCACGCGTGCGTTTGCGTTACGTGCAGTCACGTTCGTGCTGTTCACAGTCGCATCAGCGCACCTGTGCAGCACACTCGCGCATGCCCAAGAGCGTTGGTTGTTCTTGCCGGTGCTGACCGGCAACACCGCAAAATCGTTCGAGGCGGCACCCGTGACGAGCGAGCTCGAAAATGAGCTGCGCGGAACGGGTCAAACCGTGCTCCTGAATTCGTCGGCAGCCAGCACGTTCGAAAGTCAGCAGTCTTCAGAGTCGGTACAGCTGAGCAGCGACGAAGTGAAGCGCCTGTCGAAGAACATCGCGCAGGCCTCCCGGCACCTCGCGTTGGGCGAGCTGAACGATGCGCAACACGCGATGGAGAGCGTGAACGCGCTCAGCGGCGCAGCGCGCGACTTCTTGAATCGCGACGCCCCGCGCGCGCGAAAGATCTTCGACAACTGTGTGATGGCCGCGTACTTGTTGGAGCGCGCGAAACAGCATCAACCGGCGCTGAAGCAGATGCTCGATTGCTCGCGCAACTTCCCCGGGTTCGAGCCGGTAGGTCGAGCCTATCCCGGCGAAGTGCGGCGCTTGCTCGAAGAGGCAAACGTGCAGTTGAGTCAGACTCAACCGACATCGCTGCGCGTGACGAGCGCCGGGCGCAACGGTTGCACGGTGCGGCTGAACGGCATCGACGTAGGTCGCAGCCCCGTCGAGATCACGGAAGTTCGCGCCGGCCCGACGCGTGTGCAGCTCGAGTGTGAGGCAGGCACGGTCGGGCGAGTCCACCCGCTCGAGCTCAAGGCGGGCGAAAACGAGCTCGCGGTCGACCCAGCGTTCGATGCAGCAGTACACAGCCAAGGAGGGTTGTGGCTCGCGTATGCGAACGATCGCGAGCGAGACAAACGAGCCGCGAGTGACGGCCAGACGATCGCGAAAGTGCTCGGGGTGACGCGCGACGTGTTGCTGTTCAGCAGCCCGGGTGCGCTCGGGCAAGACGTCGTCGTGCGGCCGGGAGGTCCTGGCGCAAACAAGGAAGTCGCACGCGCGGGTTTTGCCGCCGACAGTGGCTACGCGAAAGGTGCTCCGAGCAGAGTCGCGAGCGCGCTGGTCGCGTGGTTGCGCTCGCAGTCGAAAGCGGCGAGCGCCGGTGCCGTTCCGAGCGGCGCGAGCGCGCAACCAAAACGCGACGAGGCGCCAATACCGGTGACCCAACCCAAATGGGATCCGCCGCCGGTGGCTGCAGCGGCACCGGCCCAGCCCGCGCGACACGGCAAGTACACTCAGCAGCACGCGACGGCGGGCGCGATTCTCGCCGTCATCGGAGGCGCGGGCTCTGCCGTCAGCTGGGTCGTGTACGCAGATCGCCAAAACAAACGCAGAATCGTCTCAGACGGGATGAATGAAACGAAGTATCAGCGGGCCGGCGTGATCACGCTCACGTCCGCTGCGCTCGGGACGACGCTGCTCAGCGTATCGGAGTACTTTTGGCTTCCGGACGAACCGGAAGTCCCCGCGTTGGCGTGGGTCGTCGGTGGAATCGGCGTGAGCTTGGGTGCGACGGCGATCGCACTTTCATTCACGACGTCGAACTGCCAACTCGGCGACAACCGTGTCGCCTGCCAGCACTTCTGGTCGGATCACTTCTTTGGTCCCCTGCTGTTCATGCACGCGCTACCGCTCATCAGCGTGCCTGCCTGGTACGGTTTGAGGATGGCGTTCCGTCCCGCCGGCGTGCAGCTCTCGCTGAGCACGAGCGTACAGGGCCTGCCGGGGTTGAACCTGCAAGGCATTTTTTGACGAAGTTGGCCGATCTGCTCGCGCGCGTTCGATCGTCGATGAATCTGAGAAACTGAGCTCGCGGGCGGCCGACAAACCTCTCATGAGCGCGCAACCTGCTTGCTCCACTCCCGAACAGCTGGCTATACCGGAGCCGGCCGTGCCCTCACCCGAGACAGCGCTCGATCTCACCGCAGGTTTGCGCGCACTCGGTTATGCCGAATTTCGTCCCGGTCAAGAGCGCGCGATCGAAACGCTGCTGGCGAGCCGGCGCCTGTTGTACGTGGCGCCGACCGGCGGTGGGAAAAGCCTCGTGTATCAGTTGCCGGCGGTGTTGCTGCCAGGCACCACGATCGTGGTGTCGCCACTGATCGCGCTGATGCAGGACCAGGTGACTGCGCTCGAAGCGCGCGGCGTACCGGCCACGTTTCTGGCGTCCACGCTCGGCGGTGAAGAGCTCGATCGGCGGCTGCGTGCAGCTGAGCGCGGCGACTTTCGCTTGCTCTACGTCGCGCCGGAGCGGCTGTCGAACTTCGGCTTCAAGCGCTTGCTGCGCGGGCTGAATTGCCCACTCGTCGCGATCGACGAGGCGCACTGCATCAGCGAGTGGGGGCACGACTTTCGTCCGGACTACATGCAGATCGGCTCGGTACTGTCGCAGTTGCCGAATGCGCTCGTGCTCGCGTGCACGGCTACCGCGACGCCGGTCGTGCGTGATGAAATCGTATCGCGGCTCGGGCTAGGCCCAGAGACCGCTCAGATCGTCCACGGCTTTGCCCGCCCCAACCTCGTGTTGCGCGCGGTCGAGCTCGCCGGCGCGAAAGATCGCGAAGCGCACGTGGATGCGCTCCTTCGTGAAGCGCTCGGCGATCCGGATCCGCGTGGAGGCGCGGCGATCGTGTACGCGCCGACGCGCAACAGCTCGGAGCAGGAAGCTACCCGGCTTTCCGCCGCGGGATGGAGCGCGAGCTACTACCACGCCGGGCTCGAGCCGGCGGGGCGCGAACGCACGCAACGCCGCTTCATGGAGCGTGAGTCGCAGATCGTGGTGGCGACCAACGCGTTCGGCATGGGCATCGACCGCGGAGACGTGCGCGCAGTCATCCACCTCGCACCGCCCGCGTCGATCGAGAGTTACTACCAGGAGGTCGGGCGCGCCGGTCGCGATGGCGAGCGCGCGTTTGGCATGCTCCTCACGACACCGACGGACTTGCCGCTGCGCCGCCGCTTGATCGAGGGTGACGGCGATCGCGTGACGTCGGAAGCGATGGTCGAGCACAAGTGGGGCTTGTTCCTCGAGCTCATGCGCTGGGTCGAAGGCGGCAGCTGTCGCCACGATGCGATTTTGCGCTACTTCGGCGATCAAGAAGAAGCGCTCGGCGGCTGCGGCCAGTGTGACGTGTGTCTGTCACTCGCAACGCCGGTGGCAGATCCCGAGAAAGCCACGTTGATCGTTCGCAAAGCGTTGAGTGGTGTCGCGCGTGTGCACGGGCGCTTCGGCATGTCTGCGGCAGTAAAGCTGCTGCGCGGCGCGAAAGACGAACGATTAGCGCGCACCGGGCTCGATCGTGTGCGCACGTACGGCGTGCTGCGGGAGGAAAGTGAAGAGTGGCTGACGCGCTTGTTGCGCCGGCTCGTGACGGCGGGTTGGGTCGTCTTCAGCGCGGACGAGCGGCCACTGGTACTTCTCACGGAAGCAGGCAAAGCCGTGATGGAGGGGCGGATGCCGGCGCGGGTGTTGATGCCGGATCGCGGTACGGTCGGTTCGCCCAGCGCGCGCAAGCGCGGTCGCTCCAGTTCGGGTTATCCCGCTAGCAACGTCAGCGCGCCGCGCGCGCCGGGTGAAACAACGGTGCTGCGCGAGGAGGATCCGCTCGCGGATGAGAGCACGCGCAGCTTGTTCGAAGCACTTCGCGCGCACCGGCTCAGTGTCGCGCGGAGTGAAGCGGTGCCGCCGTTTGTGGTCGCGAGCGATCGCACCTTGCGGGATTTGGCGCGGCTACGGCCGAAGACGGAGTCGGAGCTCCTCGAGGCGCACGGCATGGGGCCTGTCAAAGCCGCGCGCTACGGCGCGGGCTTTTTGTCGGTGATCCCGAGCAGCTGAACCTCGGGCTGGTCAGGTTGAAACGACTTCCGTCACGAGAGCGCTCTGGTGCAAACGCTCTGCGATTACGCGCAACACCGCCGGCGGGATGTCGAACGGCGTTTCCTCCGACAGCACCAACACGCCTGCCAACTCCGCGCCGGAGCTCGCAGACCTGAGGAGCCGCAACACCCGATAGCTGCGATCCTGGGCGATGAACACATCACCGTCGCGTACCTCCGCGGAAGGGTCGACGACCACCGTCGCCTCGTCGGAGTCGTTCCACAAACACTGCATCAGCCACATCTCGAACACGGAAGGCTCCGGCAACGCCCCGCGCGTTGCGATCCACGCCAGTCGCTCGTCCTCCCAGCGGTACACGTGCCCAGCGCGAACGCCCGCATACGTGAGGAGTTGGTCGAGGATCCACTCGGCGCTCGCCTCGAGTGAACGTTCGCCGCCATGCCGAATGCGATGCACGACCGTGAGTGGCTGGGCGGTCTCACGCGCCTCCACACGCTCGCGCTCTTCGGGTGGCGAGCAGCCTACGGCGGCGCGCGCATACCTTCCGACCAGCTCGCCGTGAGCGATGAGCGAACGGATGTTGGTCTGGCGCTGCCAGCGCTCCATGCACGCGACGTGGTGCTCGACGGACTTTTGATCCTGCATCGTCGCTGCCACGCGCAGGCGCGCTTCGTGCAGCATGCTCATCGTGAGCGGGCCTTCGAGCGGGCCGAACTTTTTGATCAGGTCGTCGAGCCGGGTCATGGCCGCAGCGTGATCGCCAAGTCCCGCGTCCGCGAGCGCGCGCTCCGTCAAGACGTTCAAATTCATCGCCGGATACTCGAAGTCGACCGGTGAAAGCAGGGCCTCCGCCGCAGCGCACACGTCGCGCGCGCGTTCGAACTTACCGACCTGGTTGTAGGCGCTAGCGAGCGCACCACGGCTTCGCGCCCAGCCAGCGTGCTCGAGTGGCTCCTCCTCGCGCGTGAGCCACTCGAGCGCTTCCTCCGGTGACCCGCGCAGCAGCAAGTACGTGCCGTGGGCGAGCCCGATCACACGTTCGAGGGATGGAACCTCTTGGCTCAACTGCTGAAGCTTCTGGACGCAGTGCTTGACGCCGATCGGATCGTACACACGCGCGTAGACGCCGACGAGCGCGCCGAACGCCCAAGTCTCCGCTTGCCAGGCCGTACCGCGCTGAATCGCGTGCACTTCGACGCGCTCACGATGCATCTCGCTCAGCGCGAAGTCTCCCTGATGCGCGTAGTACAACATGCGAAGCTGATTGGCGGTCAGCTCGTACAGCTTCAGCTTGAAGTCTTCGAGCCGTTGCGCGAGCTGCAACGCTTTCGACGAATCGCGCCAAGTTTCCATCACGCCCGACGCGTAGAGTGCACCGGCGAGGTACAAGATGCGCACGTCTTCGGTCATGTCGCGGATGCGCCCGCGGCGATCCAAGCGTTCGATCATCGACTGCCAGCGAGACTGCGCAAAACCGATCCGGTCTTGCACCGTCACGCTGAGGTTCACGCAAAAGTCATGCATCAACGTCGCGACATGATTTCCGCCGAGCGCGCGCAGCGGTTCGAGCACGTTCGCGTAGCGACGCGCGCGCACGCTGTCGATACAGACTGTGCACACGCCGGTCAGCGCTGCGACACAATTGAATAGCAGCATCATCGCGCGCCGAAAGCTTGGAACGCGCGGGTTGCGACGCTGTCGCCAAAAGCCAAACGCGGCGCCGCCCAACGCCAGGAACAGCCCGAGCTTGTTGCCAAGCCACCTGCGGAGCACACGCGCCCGATTCAAGCCGAGCAGGTCTTGCAGTAACGCCAGGGTCGGCTCGGCATAGCGGTCAGCGTAGCGCCGCTCCGCGTAGTAGCCGGCGAGCGCGAGCGGCGCGTACAACGAGAGCAGCTCATGTTTCGAGCGACCGAGCTTCTCGAAGACTTGCAGCGCACGTTCGAGCGCGGGTGCGGCTTGGCCGACGTCCGCCAGATCGACGAGCCCATAGTGTTGCGCCGCACGAGCGACCACATCGGTGCCGCGCTCGTAGTCACCCCCCAAGAGCAGGTGCAAGCCTCCCTCGAGCTTCTCGAGCGGACTCGCGGACGCTTTCAGCAGTAGGAGCTCGCCCGAGATGCGATGGACACGTTGCGTTCGCCCATCATCGAGCTCGGCTCGCAATGCAGCACGAACGGCATCACGCGTGAATCGATAGCCTTCCGTCGAACCGACGAGCACGCCTTCGCCGACGAGCTCTTCGAGCGCCGCGAACGTATCCGCGACCGGCATCTCCGCGAGCGCCTCGCACGCTTCGAACGGAATCGAGCCCGCGCGCACGCTGAGCGCTTGGCCAAGCGCGCGAGCCGCCGGCGACAGCCGCCGCAGACGCGCTGCAAATACCTCGCCCGAGCTCTGCGGAAGCTGCTCGGCTGAGATCGCGACCGGCAGCACCCACGCGCCGCCGACGTACTGCGCGAGCTGCTGTTGCACGAGGTGCGTGATCAAATCGAGCGTGTGGCCCGGGTTTCCCTCCGCGCGCTGGGTGACGAGGTCGGCGAGCCGCCGCAAGTGCTGCACCTCCCCGAACACCGACCGCAACATCGCCTCGGTATCGCGCGCAGCGAGGGGCCCCAATGTCATGACTGTGGCGTGACGCCGCAAGCCTTCGATCGCGGGCGGGCCCGTGTCCGTCCGAACCGTCGCGACGATCAACAGGTGTTGCGCGCGGCCTTGCCGGCCCAGCGCCGCGAGCCACGCGATCGAGCCCGCATCGAAGTCGTGCAGATCATCGGCCAGCAACACCAACGTGTGCTGGCGCGCGACTTCGATGAACCACTCCGCGAGCGCAGCTTGAATGCGCATGCGCGCTTCGCCGTGGGCTTTCGGCAGCTGAACGAGGTCGGCTTCGGCGACGCCGAGCCGCTCTCGCAACTCGCTCGACACGTGACCGAGCACTGCCGCATACGGCTGCGCTGCGGTCTGCGCGGCGCTCGGTAGCGCATCGAGTAACTTCTGCGCGTAGCGATCGGCGGCGGCGTGTGCCGACTGCTCACCGGTCGCTTCGACCTGCAAGACGATCGCGGACAGCATGCGCGCTTGAACCGCGAGCTCCGAGAGCACCCGCGTGCGGCCCATGCTCGGTGGCGCTTCGATGAGCAAGCTCGCACCGCGACTCTCGCGCGCGCGTTCGAGCGCGCTCCGCAGAACGTCGATCGTCCTCGCGCGGCCGACCAAGACGGGTGTCTTCAGATAGCTCTCGAGCACGAGCGGGGCATTTTCGGCCGCCAAACCAGCGACCGTGCACAACGCGTCGATGACCTCCGCCGCATCGTTCAGACGCGCGCGGGCTTCCAGACTGAGGAGCGTGTCGAGCAACGCGTCGAGCGCGGGCGGCACGCCGGGAAGATCCTTGCGCTGCAGCTCTGCCACGCGATGCGACGCCGCGCGCGGGCGCTGGGTCCAGATCTGATCGAGCGTGTTGAGCGAGCGCGCTGGAAACGCGTGCAGGCCGGTGAGCAGCCAATACCCGAGCGCGCCGAGCGAGTACAAATCCGCGCGCTGATCGAGCTCGCGACCGTGCAGCGCTTCCGGTGCGATGAACGGCGGCGTCCCGGCGACGTCGCTGCGCCTACCGAACGGCGCGAGCGTACCGAAGTCGATCAGCTTCAGCTGCGACTCCGACGTGCGCCAGACGTTGCGCGCGCTGATGTCGCGGTGGATGTAGCGCCGCGCGTGGATCAACGCGAGCGCAGACGCGATGTCGCGGAGGATCCGGCAAACCTCGGGCCACGCCAACGGAGCGAGGCTCGACACGTCCGATCCGTGGAGCAGCTCCATCGTGTAGTACGGGCCGTCGACGTCGGTGCCGTAGTCGTAGACCGTGACGATGTTCGGGTGATGCAGACTCGTGAGCGTGTAGTACTCGCGTTCGAACAAGGCGACTGCACGACGATCGGCACCGCTCGAGAGGCGCTTGAGCGCGAGCTCTCGATCGCACGTGCCGTCCCGAACTTGCCAGACTTGCGCCATGCCACCGCTGCCGAGTGCGCGCTCGACGGAATAGCGACCGTCGATCAAAACCTCGCCGCCCGCCGCTGAGGGCGGCTTCTGCAACGGTGCATGGACGCCTGGGCGTCGAAACATCGCAGAAATTGTAACTCGAATCGCCGCAGCACGTCGTGGAGTGGTCCGCGGGCCACAGGGCATACGCACCTACACGCTGCAGCGCACGGCGGCGACGCGAGTGTTATGTTTCTGCAATGCCGATCGACGCGCGCAATCTCGAGTTCGATCTGAACGACTCGGTTGCAAGTCACTGGTCACCGCGGCATGCCGAGTTTAGCCACGTGTGCAACGGGTTCATGGCCTTGCTTCCGTACCTCGAGCCGTACTTCATCCACAATCTTCGGACTGCTCTCGAGGTAGTTGCGGACCCACAGCTGAAAACAGACGCAGAAGGATTCATCAAACAAGAGGCGCGGCACGCGCAGCAGCATCGCGTTTGGAATCAAGTGCTCGCGCGGCGCTACCCCGGATTCGAAGCGTTCGAGTCCGCGCTGAAGCAAAAACTATCCGAGAGTAAGCGGCGCGATTCGCTCGCAAAGCGGCTCGCGTATACGGCGGGGTTCGAAGCCATCACCTATCAAGTCGTGTGTTTCGTCGTGGCTTCACGCGACACCTGGCTTCGAGATGCAGACCCGAACGTGATTGCGATGTTGGTGTGGCATGCGGCCGAAGAGGTCGAGCACAAGAGCGTCGCGTTCGACGTCTACAAAGCGGTGCACGGTAGCTACTGGCTTCGCTTGTGGGGCCTCGGCAGCGCGCTTCTGAACACGGTGCGCGACTTGCGCGCGATCGCACAGCACATGTTGCGCGCCGACGGGCTGTGGGCGGATCCGGCGTGCCGGCGTCGCTATCTCAAGATTCGCATCGCGCTCGCGAAGGCGGTGATCCCACCGCTGTGGCAATACCTGATGCCCTGGTACGAGCCGCGCGCGCACGTCGATCCGCCGTTGATCGGCGCCTGGCTCGCGGAGTATCGCAACGGGCGGGACTTGTCTGCTCTCGACTTCGACGCGCTGGATTCGCTCGGCCGGCGAGCGCAGTAGTGCGGCTTGTTCAACCCGCGACGTTCACGAGCTTCAGCAGCGGCTGATCGGTCGGCAGACCGTTACGCACGTCGATCTCGGCTTCGAGGTACCAGTGGTTGTCGCCGGTGTCGTCGACCAGAATCTGTTTCGCTCGATACACGTGCGGCGCTTGTTCGTCGATTTGCGTCTTGTCGGTGAAACGCGCGGTCTGGTCGAACACGATCCGCTCGTGCTCCGCGTAGAACGCCGCGAGAACACGCTCGAAGCGTTCTTCGGTCCAAGCTTCGTCGCCGATCTGGACGAGACTCACCGCCTCGACGTAGTCCCGGTCCGCGATCGCCTTCACGAGCAAGTGCAGCTCGGCTCGAATCCGCGCGCGCAACGCTTTTGGATCGCGCGTCACGTCGTACGCGATTTCGCCGTCCGCCGGCGCTTTTTCCCCAGTGGGCCCCGCCAAGAGCGACTCCCACTCGGACACGAGCGTGGTATCGACGCGCTGCAACGTCGCGCGCAGATAGCTCACGATGTCGGTCAACTCGTCCGTGTAAAACGACGCCGGCACACTCTGCACGAGCGTCTTGTACACGTCGCTCACGTAGCGCAGCAGCACGCCTTCCGCCGGTGCGAGCCCGAATCGCTTCACGTACTCGCTGAACGACGAGTAACCCTCGAACATGTCGCGTGCGACTGACTTCGGCCGAATGTTGTCTGCGTCGAGCCACGGATGTTTCGCCGCGTAAGCGTTGAACGTGCCGTAGATGAACTCGGCGTTCGGCTTCGGATACGTCGCCTTCTCGAGCTCCGCCATCCGCGCGTCGTACTCGACGCCCTCGGATTTCAGCTTCGCGACGAGATCGTCCTTCACCTTGCGTTCCTGGGCATACAACACCGGCCGCGGATGTTCGAGGATCGCTTCGACCAACGTGAGCACGTCGACGGCGTAGTTCACCGAAGTCGGCTCGATCAGCGCGAGCGTCTCGACCAAGTAGAGCGACAGCGACGAGTGCAGGGAAAACTCGCGCTGCAGCGTTTCACTCACACGCACTTCGGCGCCGGCTTTGCCGAGGTTTGGCCAGACTTCGATCACGGCCGCTTTGCGCAGCGACATGAACAGCTGCTTACTCTCCTTCTTCAGCCGCTGCTTGATCACCGGCCGCTCGTGACACGCCGCGACCAAGTCGATCAGCGCGCCGTAGCCACCCTTGCGCGACTCGCCGTGCGCGCGCAGCAAGTTGAGCAGCATGCCGTGACTCACGCGAAACTGGCTGACGAGCGGTTCGGGCGGCTTCTCGATCAGCTGCCGAAAGATGCCTTCGTCCCAGTGGACATAACCACGATCGGGCGGCTTCTTTCGAACGACCTTGTTCTTCAGCTTCGGGTTGTTCGCGACCTTGCCCTCGATCACCCGATTTTCGATCATGTGTTCCGGCGCCTGACACACGACGGTTCCGTGATCGTCGTAGCCCTTGCGCCCGGCGCGCCCCGCGATCTGCTTGAACTCGCGCACCGACAACCGCTTCACGCCCTGCCCATCGAACTTGCAGAGCTTCGTGAAACACACCGTTCGAATCGGCACGTTCACACCGACGCCGAGTGTATCCGTTCCGCAGATCACGGTGAGCAAGCCTTGCTGAGCGAGCCGCTCCATCAAGCGCCGGTACTTCGGCAGTAACCCTGCATGATGCAAACCGATGCCGTGCCGCAAGAATCGTTTCACGTCGGTGCCGTACGGCGAATCGAAGCGAAAGCCGTGCAGCGACTGCACGATCGTCTCCTTTTGCTGCTTACTACACAGCTCGAAGCTCGTAAGCCCCTGCGCGAGCTCCGCGCACTCGCGTTGAGTGAAGCTCACGACGTACGCCGGCGTGCGCGCTCCGTTCCACAGCTCGCGAACGGTTTCGTGCAGCGGAATCTCTCGATACACGAACTCGAGCGGCACCGGCCGCTGTTCCGACCGCACGACTGCGACCTCGACCCCCGTGCGCTCCTGCAGTGACTCCGTGATCGGCGTCACGTCGCCTAGCGTCGCGCTCATCAACAAGAACTGTGCGTGCGGCAGCGAGATCAGCGGGATCTGCCAGGACAAGCCGCGATCCGGATCGCCGTAGTAGTGAAACTCGTCCATCACGATGCAGTCGACGTCGGCTTGTTCACCCTCGCGCAGCGCAACGTTCGCGAGGATCTCCGCAGTCGCGCAGATGATCGGCGCGTCGCGATTGATCGACGCATCACCGGTCAACATGCCGACGTTTTGAGCACCGAACAGCGCGCACAGCTCGAAGAACTTCTCGCTCGCGAGCGCCTTGATCGGAAACGTGTAAAACGCGCGATCGCCCAAACACAACGCACGGAATAGCAGCGCAGTCGCCACGAGCGACTTGCCCGAACCCGTCGGCGTGTTCAGCACCACGTGTTTGCCACTGAGCAGCTCGAGGATCGCCTCTTCCTGCGCGCTGTACAGCGTCAGACCGCGGTCGTTCACCCAACCGACGAACGCATCCAAGATCGTATCCGCAGTCGAGTCGTCCGCAGGCGGCATCCGCGCTTGCAGCTCGACGCGGCCAGCCTCGACGGTAACCTCGTTTGGAATCGGCGAAACACTCACGCCTGTACCCTCACGGTTCTTGCCGGTCTTGCCAATCGCGCCGCAGGATTGCATAGCGCGCGTGATCGACGAATCGATCGTTCACCCATTCGGCCTCGCGAAACACACCCTCGAGCGCGAACCCGAGCCGCTCCGCAACGCGCCGGCTCGGCCGATTGTCGACCGCAGCCGCGAGCACCAAGCGATTCAAGCCGAGTTCGTCGAACCCGAAGCCGACGATGCGCCGGCAGGACGTCGTCATGACCCCTTGGCCTTGCCGATCGGATCGAAGCCAATAGCCGATCGCACCGAGCCGATTGGCGCGCTCCATCCGATTGATACCGATCGCGCCGCACAGCTCGTTGTCGCGCTCGATCACGAACTCGAAGCCCTGCCCTGCTTGCCACTGCCGCTTCGCGAGCTCGATGAACGTCCGCGTGTCCTCTTCGCGGCGCGTCTCGTCCACCCACGGAAGCCAGCGCCGAAGGAACGAACGCTGTGCGTCGATCAACGTGAACAGTGCACCCGCATCGTTTTGACTCACCGCACGCAAGCGCGTACGCGCATCGACGACGAGCGTTTGAATCGATCGACGCTTCATCCGAACACGACGGTCTTGTGGCCCGACACGAGCACGCGATCTTCGAGATGGTAGCGCACCGCGCGCGAGAGGACGACGCGTTCGAGATCGCGACCCTTGCGGATCAAATCCTCGACCGAGTCGCGGTGGGTCGCGCGCATGACGTCCTGCTCGATGATTGGACCCTCGTCCAGGTCGACGGTCACGTAGTGCGCAGTCGCGCCGACGACCTTCACGCCACGGTCGTGCGCCTGGTGGTACGGCTTCCCGCCGACGAACGCAGGCAAAAACGAGTGGTGGATGTTGATCGCGCGCTCGGCGTAGCGCGCGCAAAACTCAGCGCTCACGATTTGCATGTAACGCGCCAGCACCACCAAGTCGACGCGTTGCTCGGCGAACAACGCGAGCATTCGATCTTCCTGCTCCCGTTTGTTCGCGTCGCTGATCGAGAACACGTGGAAGGGGATCCCGTACCCGCGCGCGATCGGCTCGAGGTCGGGATGGTTGCTGACGATCACGGGGATCTCGCACGACAGTTCCCCGGCACGCTTGCGCAGCACCAAGTCGTGCAAGCAGTGATCGGTCTTCGAGACCATCAACGCGATGCGCTTGACGTGGTCGCCGTAACAGATCTGGAACCGCATCTGAAAACGCGCGGCAACCTCGGCGACCGCGTGCTCGAGCGTGGTCCGGTCCGCGTGAATCTCGCGCAGGTCGACCACGATCCGCTGGAAGAACATGTTCGCCGCGGTATCGGTGTGCTGGTCCGCGGACAGGATGTTCGCCCCGTGGCCGTAGAGCAGCTGGGCAAGCGCAGCGACGAGACCCCGGCGGTCTGGGCAGGAGACCAGAATCGTAGCGGTATCGGCGAGTTGAGCAGGCGTCGACGAGTGCATTGCTGCGACCGGACTCTACACCGGGAATCGGGACAAGGCGGGCGCGAGCCAAAACCTGGGCAGCCATCCACAAGGGATAGGTGTACTGGGTGCTGCGCACCCCGGCCTGCGGTCGATTGCGGCGCGGGCTGAAAGGAAATCTCATGCAGTTTTCGAGGCTTGCAGTCCTGATCGCGCTCGGGCTCGCGATCGCGTGCTCGCAGGACGCCTCGCCTCCGGGGCGCCCAGGCAATCCCGTCCTCGCGGGCGGTGCGGGAGGAAGCGGCTTTGGACCGGCGGCGGGCAAGGGCCCGATCAGCGTTCCGAACGGCGACGGCGGGATCGTTCCGATCACTCCGATCACGCCGCTCCCGGTGGCGGGCAGCAACGCTCAGATGCCGATCAAGCCTTCGACGGAGCCGATCTCGATCGACGAGTGCGGCGCGAACAACCCCGCCGGCTTGAGCGACGCCGATCGCCAGAAGCTGATGGCTGCGGGCCCGGGTGCAGCGCCGCAGATTTTGTACCCCTACGCCGGCACGGTGTTCCCACGCGGCTTGGGTGCGCCGCTCGTGATGTGGGGCGACATGCCGGCCGACGCAGTCTACGT
>Ga0193753_10000361_pt1 | contig 45342 bp, 32 predicted proteins | sample H1c2metaG_FD_144925 | JGI IMG/M metagenome (GOLD analysis project Ga0193753, IMG submission 144925) | Soil microbial communities from a riparian zone of the East river system, Colorado, United States - H1c2 | ecosystem: Environmental > Terrestrial > Soil > Riparian zone | place: USA: East...
CGAAGACCGACGGCGGGGTCGGGCGCGACAACGATGACGACGATGAAGACGACGCCGATGGCGATGGCGATGACGACGGCGATGGCGCCGACAGCGCGGCGCTGGCTGGCCCGATCGTGGAGGAGACGATCGAGATCGAGACGATCGAGGAGCTCGACCTCGAGCCGGTCGCCGACGAGGACGATGAGGACGACGAGGACGACGACGACAACGACGACGACGACGACGAGGATCAAGAAGACCTCGACGAGGACGACCTCGAACAGGCCAGTGAGGGCGAGGGCGAGGGCGAGACCGCAGGCAAGGCCGAGGACGCAAGCGAGGGCGGTGCCGCGCCGGTCGGCGGCGATCTCGCGGCCTCGCCGCCTTCTCCCTCGCGAACCCGCGCCGGATCTCGCTCGGAGCAGCCCGATCTCGCGGCGTCGGCTCCGTCCGGGTCCACGCCGCCGCCGACCCCTGCCGACGCGCCGTCGCGTCCGCTGACCCGACCGCCGCGCGCGCGCACCGTCAACAGCACGCCGCCTCCGCCGCCCCGGCCGCCCGCGCGCACCCGGCCGCCGAGCGCTCCGGTCACCGGCGGGTTCCAGGTGGTCTCGCCGGAGTCGGCGGCGGCCGATCCGGACATCTCGCCCGCGTTCCGCGCCGCCTACGAGGCGAGCGCGCCGTCGGTCGACGCGCCGCCCGACTCGGGGCCCGATCCGCTGGCCGGGCCGCTCGAGCTTCCGAGCGCGCTGGACCGCCTGCTGCTCGACATCGAGCGCGGCTCCAGCGCGGCGCGGGCCGAGGCGCTCAACCGCGAGCTGGCCGCGCCGGAAGGGCAGCTGACCAGGGAGCGGATCGGCGAGGTGGCCTACGAGCTGGGCGAGCTGTGCGAGCGACAGCTCGGCGACGAGGCCCGCGCGGTCAAGGCGTTCGGTCGCGCGCTGCAGGCCGATCCGACCCTGCGCCCCAACCTGTGGGCGATCCGGCGGGTGTTCTACCGGCGGAGCCTCTGGCCCAACCTGGTCAAGCTGATCGGCGCGGAGACTCGCATTGCGACCACCGACGAGGCCCGGGCCGACCTCCTGGTCGAGAAGGGCCACATCCTCGAGGACCACCTCGGCGACGCGCCGGCCGCGGCCGAGGCCTACGAGCAGGCGGTGGCGGCGCACCCCGGCTCGCTGGCGGCGCTGCTCGGCCTCGAGCGCCTGGCGCTTCGCCGCGGCGACGACGCCGTCCTCGAGCGGGTCTGGTCGCTCCTGGCCGACGCCACCGAGACCCCGGCCCGCCGCCAGGCCTACTACCTCGACCTGGTCCGCCTGCACGGCGAGCGCGGCGGCGACGAGCTGGAGCTCGCGCGCGAGCTCATGGCCCGCGCGGTCGAGCTGGGTGGGCTGGGCGACCGCGGCGCGCGCATTCGCGAGTGGCTGGCCGAGCGGAGCGGCGATCCGGCCGAGCTGGTCGCCGCGCTCGACCTGCGCGCCGACGAGCTCCTGGCCCGGTTCGGCCCGGCCGGGCCGATCGGGGTCCGCGCGTCGACCGAGGCCGGCGTCGGCGCGATCGCCCCGCGCACCGCCGATTCGCCGGCGACCGCCGACCCGGCGGGCGAGACCGAGGGCGCGTCCCGCCTGCGCCGCCAGATCGCCGCGCTGCGCCGGCGCCAGGCCCGCATCGCGTCCCATCAGCTCGGCGATCCCGAGCGGGCGTGGAACTACCTGCAGCAGGCGACCGCGCTCCTGCCGGGCGAGCCGCTGCTGCTGGCCGATCTGGCCGACCTGGCCGAGCAGCTCGGCAAGTACGACGAGCTGGCCGAGCTGGTCGAGGGCTGGGAGTCGGAGGAGCCGGATCCGGCCCGCGCGCTCAGCCTGTCGCTGCGCCGGGCCGACGCGCTGTTCCGCGGCGGCCACGCCGACACCGCGCGCGCGCTGCTCACCACCCTGGCCGCCACCCAGCCGCCCTACCTGCCGATCCTGGCCCTGCGCGAGCGCGACGCGCTGGCCCGGGCCGACGCCGCCGCGCTGGTCGCCACCTACGTGGCCGCCGGCGAGGCGGCGCGCACCGGCGCCGGTTTCGGACCGGGCGCGCCCGGCGAGCCCGACCACCGCGCGGCGGCCTCGTGCTTCCTGGTCGCCGCCGACATCGCGCTTCACCTGGGCGGCGCGCCCGACCAGGCCCAGGCCCACTGCGCCCAGGCGCTCGCCCTCGCGCCCGACCACGCGCCGGCGGTGCTCGCGCTCGGCTCGCTGCACGAGCGGGCCGGCCGCCTGACCGACGCCGCCGCGCTCTACGAGCTGCACGTGGACGGCGGCGACGCGGCCTTCCGGGCGCACGTGCTCGAGCGGCTGGCCGATCTCTACCAGCGCATCGACGGGCCAGGAATCGGGCCTGGCGGTGCGGACCGGGCGGCCGACGTGGCCGGCGCGCTCCGCCGGCTGGTCGCGCTCGAGCCGGACGAGCTGGCCACTCGCTGGCGCCTGTCCGAGGCGCTGGCCGGCCTGCCCGGGCGCGAGCAGGTCGCCGAGCGCGCCGAGCTGCTCGCCGACATCGCCGGCCGGCTCGACGATCCGGACCAGCGCGCCGCCGCGCTGCTCGAGTCGGCCCGCCTGCTCGACGAGGAGCTGGGCGAGGGCGAGCGCGCGATCCCGCTCTACCGCCGGGTGGTCGAGGCGTGGCCGGCGGACCGGCATGCCCGCCAGATCCTGGCCGACTCCCTGCGCCGGGCGGGCCGCTGGGAGGAGCTGGCCGCCGAGCGGCGCGCGGAGGCGGCCGAGCTGGGCGATGACCCGGCCGCGGCGCGCGCGCTGCGCGAGGCGGCCGCGCTGCTCGCCGACCGCCTCGATCGACCGGGCGAGGCGGCGGCGGTCTACCGCGAGCTGTGCGACCGCGCGCCGGACGACGCCGACGCGCTGGCCGCGCTGGCCGAGGCGCTCGGCCGGGCCGGCGATCACGACGGAGCCCTCGACGCGCTCGAGCGCGAGATCGGCGCCCGCGGCGGTGGGCCCGACGCCGAGCACGCGCTCCACCGCCTGGCCCACCGGGCCGAGCAGGCCGGCCGCTCCGCCGACGCCGAGGAGGCGTACCGCCGCGCGCTGGCGGTGCGCCCGGAGTCGGCGCGCGCGGCGACCGCGCTCCTCGATCTGGCGGTGGCCGCCCGCGATCCGGCGGCCGAGGTGGACGCGCTGATCGAGCTGGCCGAGGCCCCGACCCAGGCGTCGTCGCAGTGGGCCCCGGCGTCGACCGCGGTCGCCGCCGAGCTGATCGAGCGCGCCGCGTGGCTGAGCGCCGCCCCGGTCGGCGACGGCGAGCGCGCCCTGCAGCTGTTCGAGCGCGCGCTCGAGCTCGACCCGACCCGGCGCGGCGCGCTGCTCGGCCGCCTGCTCATCGAGGCGCGGGCCGGCGATCCGTTCGCGCTCGGCGAGGCGCTGTCCGATCTCGCCTCGGCGCTGCCGCCGTCGTACGCGGCCGCCTCGCTCCACCTGCGCGCCGCGGTGCTGGCCGAGGTGCAGGGAGACGAGGGCGGGGTGGAGGAGCGGATCGCCCGCGCGCTGGCCGCCGCGCCCGACGACATCGGCACCCTGGTGGTCGCGTCCGAGTACGTGCCGCAGCTCGGCCCGTCGCCGTCGACGTCGCCGGGCGGGGCCGAGGCGCTGATCCGGCGCGGCGAGCTGCTCGCCACCCGCGCGCACATGGCCGGCGACGCGCCGTCGCAGCACGACTGGCAGCTCGACCGGGCGGAGCTGTCCGAGGCCAGCGGCCACCTGCGCGATGCCCTGGCCCAGGTCCGCGCGGTGCTGGAGAGCAGCCCCGACCACGTGCGCGCCCTCCAGCTGCTTCGCCGCATCTGCCGGCGCGGGCACGATCGAGCCGGGCTGGCCCGCGCCTCGGCCGCCCTGGCCCGGGTGCTCGGCGACCGCGACGGCAAGCTGGAGCTCCTGCGCGAGGCGGCCGAGGTCCTCGACGGCGAGCTGCGCCGGGTCGACCTGGCCATGCCGATCTACCGCCGCATCGTGCTGGAGGACCCGGGGGCGGAGGAGTTCCATCGCCTGCGCGAGGTGATGGCCGGCCACGACGACATCGGCGGGATGTTCGAGATCGTGAGCCAGCGGATCCATCACCTCGACGTTCCCGACCGGCGCGACGCGGCGCTGGCCCAGCTGCTGATCGAGCGGGCCAGGCTGCGGGTCCGCCTGCGCGACGACGTCGGCGCCGCGCGCGACCTGGCCGCCGCGCTCGAGATCGAGCCGAACCACCCGGACGCGCTGTTCGAGCGGGCCACCGCGCTGGTCCGCCTGACCGAGGCGAGCGACGCGGCGCGCGCGTTCGAGGACTTCCTCGAGCGGGCCGGCGACGATCCGCGGCGCGGCCGGGCCGAGCTGGCCCGGGCCGAGATCCTGGCCGAGAACATGGACGACCTGTCCGGCGCGATCAACCAGCTCGAGCACCTGGCCCGCGAGGTGCCCGGCGACCTGTCGGTGCGCGAGCGGATGATCGATCTGCTCATGCGGGCCGGCGAGAACCGGCGCGCCGCCGACGAGCTGCGCGTGCTGGAGCACATGCGCCCGAACAACGCGGAGAAGGCCCGCGACCAGCTGCGCCTGGCCCGCCTCCTGCGCGAGAAGCTGGGCGAGCGGGCCAGCGCCCTGGCCGCGCTCGAGCAGGCGCGCGAGCTGGATCCGCTGGCCAGCGAGCCGGTCCGCCAGCTGGTCGAGCTCTACCCCGAGGCCGACGAGCGGCGCCAGCGGGTGCTGGCCCGCTCGGCCGACGACCTGCGCGACGCGATCGGCGCCGACCCGGGCCGCGCGTCGCTGTACGAGCGACTGGCCGCGATCGCGCAGTGGATGGGCGACCCCGAGCTGCGCGCCACCGCGCTGGCGGCTCAGGGCGCGCTCGGCTCGCTGCCGGCGGACCACCGCCGCTTCGTGTCCGACTGGTCGGCGCGCGGGCTGGTCGAGCTCGACCTCGCCCGGCTGGCCCAGCCGCTCGGGATGGCCGAGTGGACCGATCTGCTCGATCCCGGCGCGGGCGGGTTCGCCGCCGAGCTGTGGTCGGTGGTCGGGCCGGCGGTGTCGATGGCGCTGCCGCGCGAGCCGCGCCAGCTCGGCTTCGCCAAGGGCGACCGGCGCCGCGCCCGCGACCTCGAGCACGAGGCGCCGGCGGTGCTCGGCTTCCTGCGGCTTTTCGGCTGCGACCAGCCCGACCTGCCCGAGGTGTTCGTGGCCGGCGGCAAGCCCGGCTATGCCCGCGCGCTGGTCGGCGACCGGCGCGCGCTCTACCTCGGCGTGGACGTGGCGGCGGCGCAGACGCCGGAGGCGCGCTTCATCCTGGCCCGCGCGTGCGCGCTCCTCTACCAGGGCACCGGTACGCTGGCGGATCTCGCGGATCAGGAGCTGGCGGCGTGGTTCGCGGCGGCCAGCCACCTCGCCCTGGGCGAGACGCCGCGCGGCGTGGCCGCCGGGCGCGACGCGCGCCGGCACGACGAGCTGGTCAAGCACCTGGACAAGTACCTCGACCGGCGGCTCCGGCGCGGGCTGGCCGGGGCGGAGCGCGGCTTCGCCGGACTCGGCGATCCCGGGCCGTGGCGGAGGGCGGCGCTGCGCACCGGCGCGCGCGCCGGGCTGCTGGTGTGCGGCGATCTGCCGGCGGCGCTGGACGTGCTCGACCTGGGGCCGGGCGCGCGCTCGCTGACCGACGACCGCGCCGCACTGTCGCTGCTGGTGTGGGCGGTGTCGGGCGAGCGACTGGAGCTGCGCAGGCGGCTGGGGCTTTCGAGCTAGTGCTCCGACCGGGAAATACTGATCTCGCGGGCGGGCCCCTCACGCCCCGAACGGCGTTGCTCGTCGGTCACTGGCGGGCCACCCAGCTCCCTTCTTCGGAGCACTAGCGGGACACGATGGAAAAGCGCGACGACGAAGAACTGCTGGGCGACGGGCTCCTCGAGGAGATCGAGGAGTGGGACCGGATGTTCGACTCGCTCCACATCCCCGACGTGCCGGGCGAGGAGCTGGCCAGCGCGCCGCCACCGGCGGTGACCGGGGCCGTGGCGCCCGGGGCGGCCAGGGGCGGGGCGGCGGCGAGCGCGGCGAGCGCGGCGAGCGCGGCGGGTCGGTCGGCGACCGAGACCGCCCGGCGAGTCGCGGCGCCCGCGGCTGCAGCTGCGTCCGAGCCGGCCGTGTCGGCGACGCGCGCGGCCAGGGCGGCGGGCTCGGCCTCCGCGGCCGAACAGGACGACGACGAATCGGAGAACGAGAACGACTGGTCCGACGTCGGCGCCACCGAGGCGGAGGTGGCCGCGCTGCCGCCGGCGTCCGACGTGGCTGCGGCGGGGCGGTCGGCTCCGCCGATGCGTGGCCCGGCGGCACCCGGCCAAGCGGTACCGGGCCCCGCGGCGCGGGCCGCTGCGACCGGGCCGGAGCGGGCCGGCTCGCGATCCACCGCGCCGGGACCCGTCCCGTTCGGCCGGTCCGGACCGGCGTCGACCAGGCCGTCTCCGGCGAGCACCACCTCGCCGCCGACTGCGTCCGGTCCGGCCTCGCGCAGCCAGCCGATGGCCACCTTCTCGGGCGCCTCGGCCCGCGAGGACGACCTCGACCCGTTCCCGCTGCTCGAGGACGAGCTCCTGCTCGACGGCGAGGCGCGCGCGCTCGGCTCGCTGCTCGGCTCGTCCGGGCGCCGGTTGCCGCTCGGGGCCGAGGAGGATGATGGTCTGTTCACCTCGGCGGTCCGACCGGCGCTGGGGGCGGCGCCGGATCCAGCCGCGGCGCGTCCGGCCGCGTCCGGCCGGCGCAGCGCCGCCATCGTCCGCCGACCGGGGGCCCCGCCCATGCGTCACGGCCTGCCCGGCGGCGACGCTCGCCTGCGGCCGGGTCCGGGCGGCGAGGGATCGGCCGCGCCGTTCCCGCTGTCGGACGACGACGCCGACTCCTCGTTCTGGCCGGAGGAGCGCACCCAGGCGGTCGCGGCCGAGCTGGTCGAGCGCCTGGCCGAATCGGCGGAGGCGCTGTTTCGCGACGCCCCGCCCGAGGTCGTCCTGCAGCTGGACGAGGACTTCTACGAGGGGATCGAGGTCGCCGGCGGCAGCGCCGACGCGCCGGCCGCGGCGCCCGCGGAGGAAGGCGCCGAGGGCGCCGACGACGCCGAGGATGAGTCCGGCGCCGAGCCGTCACGCCGGGCCGCGAGCCGGGCGTCCGGCACGCGTCCGCCCACCGGCGAGAGCGCGGCGCGGCGCACCACCTCGCACGTGGTCCGGCGCTCCCCGACCCACAGCGGGCGCACGCCGGCGCCGGCGCCGTCGGTCGAGGCGGGCGGCGCGCCGGCGGACCGGCCGGACGTCGATTTTGGCGAGGCCTTCGACGAGGAGTTCGGCGAGGCGCTCGGCGAGGGGCTCCCCGGCGCGCGCGGCGAGCCGCGCGACACCGCCCCGGTCGCGGACCCGCCAGCCCCGGCCGACTCGATCGCGCCGCCGGTGCGCGCCGACGCGACCATCACGCCGCGGGTCGACCCGAGGACCGTGCCGCCCCCGCGCGCCGGGACCAGGCCCCCGCCGCCGCTGAGCGTCGCGCCCAGGAACGCGCCAGCCCGCGCCACCTTCCCCCCGCCGCCGCTGCGCGGCCCGTCGACCGTGCCGCCGCCGCGCACCGGTCCGGCCGCGGGCCCGGCCGCCGCGCCGCCGCCGATGAGCTGGGATCGCGACGACTGGGGCGAGGGCGTCGACGACGACACCGCCCTGTTCGAGAGCGGGGTGACCCGCGCCGGCCCGCCCCCGGTCGGCTACGGCGCCGAGTCGCCCGACCCGCCCACCCTCGAGCAGGATCGTCCGAGCGCGGCGGCCCTCATCCGCGCCACCCGCACCGCGCGCGCCGAGTCGGTCGAGGAGCGCGAGCTCGACGCCGCGCTCGAGGGCGCCGTCGCGATGGGCGACGGCACCCTGGTCCGCCCGTCGTCGATCGCCGGCGATCTGGTCCAGGTCGACGTCGCCCCCGACCTGCCGGCCTCGCCGTTCGCCACCGCCGAGCTGGATCTCGACTTCGACGCCATCAAGGTCACCGACGTCGAGCCGTCCACCGACGATCGCACCGAAGAGCTGGCCCGCGACCTGGTCCTCTACGAGCGCGAGCTGGTCCTGGTCGACGAGCCCGGGCCGACCGCGCGCCTCCGCCTCGAGGCCGGGCGCCTGGCCGAGCAGCTCGGCGACCTCGACCGCGCCCGCACTCACTACGACAGCGCGCTCCAGCTCGATCCGCGCCTGCGTCCGCCGCTGCGCGCGCTCCGCCGGGTCGAGCGAGCCCTCGGCAACATCCCCGAGGCGATCCGCCACCTGGAGGCCGAGATCGAGCTCTCCTCGGCCCAGGAGCGCCGCGCCCTGGCCGCGTACCGCGCCGATCTGCTCATGGCCAGCGGCGAGCAGGACGTCGCCCGGGTCGCGGTCGGCGACCTGGTCGACGAGGCGCCGGCCGACGTGCGCGCGCTCCTGGCCGACCTCGAGCTCGCCTGGGTCGACGGCCGCAAGGACGAGCTCGACTCGATCCTCGATCACCTGGCCCAGGCGGTGGCCGATCGGGCGCTGGCCGGCGCGATGGCCCGCACCCGCGGCCTCCTGGCCGAGGCGCGCGGCGCCGACGGTGGTCCGGCCTACCGCGGCGCGCTGCTGGTCGACCCGGCCGATCGCCTGGCCTGGATGGGCCTGGCCCACGCCGCGCTCGCCCGCGGCGAGGCCAGCGACGCGGCCGAGCTCACCGGTCACCTGGTCGGGCAGGGCGGGCTAGGCCAGGCCGCGCCCGCGCTGGGCGGCGCGCTCGAGTGGCGGCGCGGCGAGGCGCTGATCGGCCGCGGCGAGCTGGCCGCCGCGTCTCGATCGATCGCGCGCGCCGCCGAGCTCCTGCCCGGCGACCCCGATCTCGGTGAGGTCCACGCCATCCTGCTCGAGGCTGGCGGCCAGACAGGCGCCGCCGGTGTGGCCCTGGCCCGCGCCGCGCGCGCCGCGACCTCGCCCGCCCACGCCGCGCGCCTGCTCCGCCGCGCGGCCCGCCTGCACGCGGCCGCCGGCGACGCCGCCGAGGCCACCGCGCTCCTGCGTCAGGCGGTCGAGCGCGATCCCGACGAGCCGCTCGCCGCGATCGACCTCACCAGCGCGCTCGAGGCCGCTGGCCAGCGCGACGGGCTCATCGATCTCGCGCGCCACCAGGTCGACGCGGATCCCGAGGGGGCCGTGCTGGCCCGCCTGCACCTGGCTCGCGAGCTCGAGCAGCTCGGCCGGGCCGGCGAGGCGATCGCGGTCCTGGTCGCCGGCCGCGACGCCGGGGTGCGCAGCGCCGCGCTCGACGCCGAGCTCGAGCGGGTCTACACCCGCGCCGACGACCTGGCCGGGCGCACTGCCCTCCGCCGCCAGCAGGCCGACGAGAAGCTGCCGTACCTCGACCCGATCGTCGCCGCGCGCCGCGCGGCCGCGTCGCTCGAGGAGCTGGCTCGCCTGCGCGCCCCGGCGCCCGCGTCGAACGGCGCCGCCCCCGGCCGGGCAGCGCCTGACCGGACCGCGCCCCCGCCGGCCGCGCCCCCGCCGGCTCACGGCGAGGTCGACGCCGACGACGCCGACCTCTTCTTCGCCGCGCCGTCCGCCTCGCCCGGCGCATCGCCGGCGCCGGAGGCGGCCGGTCTGCCCGCCGGCATCTGGCGCGAGCCGCGCTCGGAGCCGCTCGGGCCATCGTCCGCGCCGTCGTCCGCGTCGTCCTCCGCCCAGGAGAGCGGCGAGGACCTCGCCGTCGCCGCGCTCGCCGCCTGGCGCCGGGTCCTCGAGCTCGATCCATCGTCCGCCGCCGCCCGCGCCGGCGCGGTCCGGCTGGCCGAGCGTGGCCCGATCGACGAGCAGCTGGCGGTCCTGGCCGAGGCCCAGCGCGGCGAGTCGCAGCCGACCTCCGCCATCGAGCTGGCCCTCCGCCGCGCCGAGCTCCTGCTCGCCCGGCCGGCCGCCGAGCCAGCCGCCGAGCCAGCTGATGATCCGGCGCGACCGGACAGCCCGCGCGCCGAGGCCGAGGACATCCTTGCCGCCGCCGCCCAGCTCGACGGCGACGACCCGCGCTCGACCCACGCGCTGCTCCGCCTGCTCGCCGCCGACGGCCGCTGGGCCGACGCCGCCAGCCTCCTGGCCGACCGCGCCGACGCGCTCGGCGACGGCGATCAGGCGATCGCGTATCGCTACCGCGCGGCGACCATGCTGCTCGAGCGCCCGCCGCGCGCGGTCAGCGGCGCGGATGAGCCAGGCCAGGACCAGCCCGGCCAGGATGAGATCGACGAGCGCCGCGCCGTCGATCTGCTCACCGCGGTCGTCCACGCCCGCCCCGCCTTCGTCATCGCCGCCGAGCTCCTGCGCGCGGCCCAGCGCCGGCTCGGCGAGTCACCGCCGCCGCTCGAGTCCTCCTCGGCCGCGCCGCCGGCCGGCGAGCGGCGCGAGCGCGACGAGGGCTTCGCCCGCTTCCTGCGCGAGGCCGAGATGGTCGAGCAGCAGGTCGGCGACCCCGGCCGCGCCGCCGCGCTCTACCAGCGCGCCCTCGAGCTCCGCCCCGACGATCCGCTCGCGCGCGACGGCTTCGCCCGCAACGCCGAGCGCGGCGGCGAGGCCTCGCCGCTGGCCGAGCTGGCCCTGGCCGACCTGCGCCAGGCCGAGGCGATGGGCGACGGGGTGGCCAAGGCCACCGCCTACGAGGAGCTGGCCCGCATCGACGCCGAGCTGCGCGGCGACCTCGCCTCCGCCATCCTGGGCTGGGGCGCGGCGGTCGAGTCGGATCCGACCCGGATGACCGCGCTCCGCTCGCTCGAGCGGGCCTACCTGGCCGCCGGCGCCGAGCGCGAGCCGGACCTGTACCAGCTCTATGGCCACCTGCTCGAGGCGCTGGCCGGCGATCGCGACACTGCCGCGATGCTGGCCGAGCTCGCTCGCCTGGCCGCCCGCGCCGACCGGCCGCAGGACGAAGTGCTCGGCCACTTCCGCCGGCTGCACGCGCTCGATCCGGCCAGCCGCACCGCGCTGTTCCGCCTCGAGGCCCACGCGCGAGCCCAGGGTCCGTCGCGCGCGCTGGCCGACCTCGAGCAGGCGGTCGCCCGGTCCTACGCCGGCGATCCGCGGGCCGAGGCCGCGTTCCACACCCGCGCCGGCGAGACCCTGCGCGCGCTCGGCGACCGCGACGGCGCGGTGCAGAGCTTCCGCGCCGCGGTGGTCGCCCGGCCCGACCACGGCCCCGCCCTGATCGGCTGGCGCGACGCGGCGATCGCGGGCGGCCTGTGGCTCGAGGCGGCCGACGCAGCCGAGCGCGCCGCCGACGCCGCCACCGACGATCACGAGCGCGCCGGCCTCTATCACCTGGCCGGCGTCGCCCTCATGGACCGCGCCCTCGACGGAGAGCGCGCCATCGCGCTCCTGCGCCGGGTCATGGAGGTCGAGCCGGGCCACACCGACGGCTTCCTCCGGCTGAAGCTCCTCTACGAGGAGACCGGTCAGGACGTCGAGCTGGTCGAGCTCTACCATCAGCGCCTCGCCGTCGAGCAGGAGCCGGCCATGCGGGTCGCGCTCCACCAGGGCCTGGCCTCGCTGTACCGCAACTTCTTCGACGACCGCGAGGGCGCCCGCCGCCACCTGCGCTCGGCGCTCGCCCTCGACGCCGGCAACCTGCGCGCGGTCGCCGACCTGTCCGACATCGCGTGGGAGCTGGGCGACTGGGCCGAGGCAGCCGAGTCGCTCATCGCGCGCGCCAAGCTGGAGGCGCGCCCGCCGGTCCTGCGCCAGATCTTCTACCGGCTCGGCATGATCTACGCCGACCGGCTGCCCGACCCGCGCTACGCGATGATGTCGTTCCAGAAGGTCCTCACCTACGACCCGACCGACACCGCGGCGCTGGCCCAGGTGGCCGACCTGGCCGCCCGCTCCGGCGATCACCGCCTCGCGCTCGGCGCCTGCGAGCAGCTCATCAAGCTGACCCCGGTCGACGCCGACAAGGTGCCCCACCTCCACCGGGTCGCGCGCGTCTACCTCGACGGCCTGCACGACCGCCAGAAGGCCGAGCGCGCGTACCGCATCGCTCTCGATCTGGATCCGACCAGCGAGGCCGCGCTGGCCGCGCTGGTCGCCTTCTACACCGAGGTCGGCGACGCGATCAGCGCGCGCGTCCACCTCGACCGGGTGGCCGGCGCCATGCGCCAGCGGATCGCCGCCCAGCCCGGCCAGATCCACCCGTACCAGGTTCTGGCCCGCGCGCTCGAGGCGCGCGAGCAGGCCGGCGCGGCCGGGTCGCTCGCCGCCGCCCGCGCGGCCGCCGAGATCGCCGTCCTGTTCGGCTCCACCGAGCCGCGCGACGTCGAGCTGGCCGCCGGCGCCGCCCACGCGCGCCCGCCGCTGGGCGGGCTGGCCGCGCCCGAGGTGGACGACCTCCTGTTCCCGGCTCCGGTCTCGAGCTCGCTGCGCGCGCTGTTCCGCCTGCTGGGCGATCGCATCCCCAAGCAGCTCGGCCTCGACGTTCGCCGCTACGGGGTCGGCCGCGCCGAGCGCCTGCGCATGGGCGGCGACCCGCTGGCCGGGATGGTGGTCGAGATGGCCGGCGAGATGGGCATCGACGAGATCGAGGTCTACGTGTCCGCCCGCCAGCCGACCGTGCTCGCGGTCGAGCCGACCACGCCACCGTCGCTGGTCCTCGGCGCCCACCTGGCCAGCCTCGACCGACCGGCCGAGCTCCGCTTCCTGGTCGGCCGCGCGCTCAAGCTGGCCCGCGCGTCGCTCGCGGTCCCCGCCCGCATGAACGTCGACGAGCTGGGCGCGCTCCTGGCCGGCATCCTGCGCCAGTTCTCGCCCGAGTTCGCGCCGGAGGGGATCGACCCGGTCCAGATCGCCGCCGAGCAGCAGAAGCTCCGCCGGCTCATCCCGCACAACATGGTCCAGGAGCTGGCCCCGTTCGGCCTGGAGATCGCCGGCGCCGCGTTCGATCACCGCGCGGTGTGGGCCGGCATCATCGAGGGCGGCAACCGGGCCGGCATCCTGGCCGCGGGCAGCGCGACGGCCGCGCTCGGCGCCGTGCTGCGCCTGGGTGGCTACCGCGATATCCACCAGGGCATGCATGACCCGTTCGTGCTGGCGCTGCTCCGCTTCGCGGTCAGCGAAGATCACGCCGCGTTGCGGGCTCAGCTGGACTCTTGACCGGTGGATCGCATCTTGCTAGCCATGTCCGCCAGGTGCTGTCCCCGTCGCCGCGCGCGCATTTCCTGATCCTCGCCGGCGTGGCGCTCGCGGCCGGCGCGGCCGCGGCGTGCGGGCCGAGCGGCAGCCCGCCGTCGCTCCAGGCGGTCGAGGACCAGGTGGTCGCGGTCAACCAGGAGCTGGTCCTGGTCCTGGCCGCCACCGACGAGGACGGCGACCAGCTCGACTACAGCTTCTCCGCCGAGGTGCCCGACATCGGCGAGCACGCCACCATCGCGGCGCTGCCGGTCGGCGCCGGTGAGTTCCGGTGGATCCCGCTCGCCGCCGACGTCGGGGTCTGGGACTTCACCTTCACCGTGTCCGACGGCTCGCACGAGGACACCGCCTCCGCCCGCATCGACGTGCGCTCGGCGGTGGGCGACATCAGCGCGCCCAGCTTTCTCCACCCGCAGGGGATGGGCACCACCCTCGACCTCGAGAAGGCCAGCTGCCTCGACCTGGATCTCGAGATCGTCGACTCCGACTCCACCGAGGTCGAGCTCGGCCAGATCGAGCCCCTGGTGGCCGGCGCCGAGGTCGACCAGACCGGCGGCCTGCGCGGCGCCTGGCGCTGGTGCCCCAGCCCGGCCCAGATCGAGGCCGACGACCGCTACAGCGCGGTCCTGTCCGCCGACGACCACGACAACCCGCTCACCGTTCACCCGTACCTCATCGTCCTGCGCCGGCCGATCAAGCCGGACTGCCCGGGCGAGGCGCCGGTGGTCGACCACGAGCCGGCCGACCTCACCACCGCCGGCGCGGTCGCGCTGTCGGCGCAGATCTCCGACGACCAGGGTCTCAAGCGCGAGCCGCTGCTCTATTACTCGACCACGGCGCCGTCGGATCCGCCCGACCTGTCGCAGATGACCCAGGTCGCCATGACCCTCGACGCCGGCGACATGCTCGACGGCACCTGGCGCGCGACCGTGCCCAACCCGGTGGCCGGCCAGGACACCGGCGCCAGCGCGCGCATCTACTACCTCATCGCGGCCGGCGACGACGACGATCCGGTCGGCAGCTGCGATCACCTGACCCAGGCCCCGGCGGCCGGCGTATTCTTCGTGAACGTGACCAACCCGGGCGGGGAGGGCGGCGGCGAGCTGTGCGAGCCGTGCAGCCAGGACGCGCAGTGCGGCGGCGTCGACGACCTCTGCGTGCGGGTCGGCGGCGGCTCGGATGCGTCCTGCCTCCAGGCCTGCGCCGGCCCGGCCGACTGCCCGGCCGACTTCACCTGCTCGAGCGCGCCGGTCGTCTCGGTCAACGGAACCAGCGCGCGCCAGTGCGTGCCGCAATCGTCGGACTGCGCCAGCCCCGGCGGCGAGACCTGCGAGGATGACGAGCTGGAAGACAACGACAACCAGGTCCAGGCCAGCTTCGCGCCGCTCCTGCCGATCGGCGCCCGCGACGACCTGGTCAGCTGCCCGGCCGAGGTCGGCACCGGCGACGACGAGGACTGGTACGACCTCGAGCTCGACGGCGACACCCGGGTCACGCTCGCGCTGAGCGGCGGCGACGACAGCGATCTCGACCTCGGCATCTACCAGCAGGACGGAGCGCTCATCGACGCGTCCCAGAGCCTCGACTCCGAGGAGACGGTGACCGCGTGCCTGCCGGCCGGGGTCTACACCGCGCGCGTGTTCGCCTTCGGCCCGGCCAGGAACCCGTACTCATTGTCGCTCGCCGAGGTCGCCGAGACCTGCCCGCAGATCTGCGACGCGGACGAGAACGAGGACGACGACGGGCCGGGCGAGGCGCGCCCGACCGACCTCACGCCGGGCCCGTTCGTGTCGACCGATCAGTCGATCTGCGCCGACGACGACGACTGGTACGAGGTGTCGCTGTCGACCGGCGATCTCCTGGTCGCCGATCTCACCTTCACCCAGGCCAGCAGCCGGGAGGACCTCGACCTCCACCTCCACGACCAGGATGGGGTCGATCTCACCCCGTGCACGCCGGAGGAGCCGGCCGCCTGCGATCTCGCCAACGGGCAGAGCGCCGACTCCGACGAGCACTTCGAGATGACGGCACCGTCCGGCTGCGCGCCGTGCACCTTCTACCTGGTCGTGCGCGGCTTCGACGGCGCCGAGAACGACTACGACATCTCGATCGAGTCCCGCTGAGGCGAAGCCCGCCGAGGGCGAAGCCCGCCGAGGGCGAAGCCCGCTGAGGCCTATCGCTCGGCCAGCGGCGCGATCGGTTCGACCTGGTTGTCCACCGACTGGGCCGGCGGACAGAGGCGGAAGTCGACCGACACGGTGCCGTCCGGGTTGGCGCGATAGACCCCCTCGCCGCACGGTGGACCGCCGCCGGTGACCAGCGGCGCGACCGCATGCGGTCGCGTGTGGGACGCGGAGTGGGCTCGATCGCAGCAGTGACCCGCCATGCGCGCGCGGACCACGAAGGCGGAGCCGGCGACCGCGAAGAACATGGCGGCCGACGCGATCAGCATCACTCCCAGCCCGGTCGGTTGACGCTGAGGCGGCTGGACTTCGCGCCGGAGGGTCTTCTCCGACGGTGAATCATGCATGAAAACCATCATACCAAAGGACGCGCCGACGATCCCGCGAATCGATCGCGCGGCGCGAGGAGACACCGACATCGCCCGACACAACCACGTCGGCCGATCGAGTATTGTGCCGCCCCATGGCGCAGAAACGCCCTCGCCGCCGCTCGCCGCGCGGCGCCTCCGACGAAACGATCACGCCGGACAAGGCCGCGGACGCGAGCAGATCGGCCGGCCGCCAGTGGCCTCCGCGATCGGCGCCCGAGGCAGACGGCGCGACCGCGCAGGCCACGCGCCGCCGGCGCGAGATCCGACCGTTCATCTACGCCGGCTTCGACTTCGCGATGGCGGCGCTCTACGCGGTGCTGCTCACCCAGGCACCGACCCGCCACGCCGGACAGGCGGCGATCCTGTGGAGCACGGTGGCGGCGGTGGTCCTGGCCGGCGCCGGCATGCTGTGGCGCAGCCGCTGGGGCTGGCGCGCCGCGGTGACTGGCTGCGCGCTCCTGCTCGCGATCGCGGTCGTCATCCTGGTCCTCATCCTGCTGTCGGCCTCGTTCCTGGCCGGCGTGTACGGGTCGATGGGCCGCGGCGCGGCGATGATGGCGCTCCTGGCCGGCGCGCTGGTGATCGAGGTGTGCGGGCTCCTGCCGGCCTTCCAGCTCAAGTTCCTGCTGACCCGGGCCGGGCGTCGCTACTTCGGCCGACCGGTGCCCGTCGAGGAGCCGTCCCGGTGAAGCGGCGCGCGCGCGTCGCCGTCGATCCGCGCCGCCGCCAGCGCCGCCACCGCCTGGCCCTGGCCGCCGTCGTCGTCCTGCCGTCCGCGCTCCTCCTGGCCGCGGCCACCTGGGTCGGCGGGCGCTATCGCCTCGAGCCGCCCGAGCGACTCGGTCCGGCCGGGCGCACCGCCGCGCTGGCCGCGCTGCGCGCCGTGGTCGAGGGCCGGCCGCCGGCCCGTCCGCACGGCCAGGGGCTCGACGCGCCGCTCGAGGATCGCGGCCCGGCCGTCGTCACCGTCTGGCACGGCGGCGCGCGGGTGGTCCGGGTCGACGGCCGCGGGGCGACCGCCGCCGAGGCGATCGAGGCCGCCGGCCGCGCCCTGGCCGCCAGCAAGCCGATCACCGATCTGACCGCCGACGAGCGGCGCGCCTCGCGCATCCAGGTCGACCTGGTCACCGCGCGCGGCCCGCTGCTGCAGAGCGTCGGGGTCCTGGCCCCGTTCGCGGTCCATCCCGGCCTCGAGGGGCTCGGCGCGATCACCGCCGGACCCGAGGAGCACCTGCTCACGCCCGACGAGCTGGTCCGCAACCGCCTGCTGGTCTCGCAGAAGCCGATCGGCGCGATCCCGGACCTCAAGATCGGCCTCGACATGGTGCGCGCCGACGCGGTGTTCGCGCTGAGCTCGCAGATCACCATCCAGGGCTGGTCGGTCATCGACCGCTCGTACTTCCGCTTCCGCGCGGACACCTTCGCCGAGGGCCCGGATCACGCGGCGGTCCCGCTCGAGCGCGGCATCGCGCCCGCGCCCGCGCTCACCGCCGCGTCCCTGCGCCACGCCGCCCTCGAGGGCGGGCACTACCTGGTCCGCCACCTGGCCCGGAACGGCCGCTACGTGTACGAGGCGGACCTGGCCAGCGGACGGTCGAGCGATCCCGAGAAGCCGCGCCCGTACAGCCTGCCGCGCCACGCCGGCGTCACCTACTTCCTGGCCCAGCTCTACGGCGCGACCGGCGAGTCGTGGCTGCTCGAGCCGATCGAGCGCGCGTTCGGCCACTTCGCCGAGCTGGTCGAGCAGGGCGGCTGCACCGGCAAGACCGCGTCGGGCGCGCCGTTCGCCTGCGTGCACCAGCGCGAGGACAGGCGGGCCAGCCTGGGCGCCACCGCGCTCGCGGTGGTGGCGCTGTGCGAGTACAAGCGCGCCACCAAGTCGACCCGGTTCGACGAGCTCACCCACAAGCTGGGCGAGTGGCTGCTCTTCATGCAGAACCCGGACGGCACCTTCTCGCACCTGTACGAGGTCAAGGCCGGCAAGCGCGACCTCGACACCCAGCTGCTCTACTTCTCGGGCGAGGCCGCGCTCGCCCTGGTCCGCATGCACTCGGTCTACGGCGACGCCCGCTACCTCGACGGCGCCCGCCGCGCGATCGATCGCCTGATCGAGTGGTACGACTTCTTCGCCGGCGGCTTCTTCTACGGCGAGGAGCACTGGACCTGCATCGCCGCCGAGGCGGCCTTTCCCGCGCTGCGCGACCCGCGCTACCTCGACTTCTGCGACGGCTACGGCGACTTCCTGCGCCGGCAGCAGACCCAGGAGGACGACTTCGCCGACCAGCCCGACATGGCCGGCACCTACGGGTTCACTCCCTTCATCCTGGCCAACAACACGCCGGTCGGCTCGCGCAGCGAGGCGATGATCTCCACCTACCTGCTCGGCCAGCACCACGGTCGCCCGTCGGAGCCGCTTCGCCAGCAGATCCTGCGCTCGATGCGCTTCGCCCTGCGCCAGCAGATCCGGCCCGAGGGTGACTTCTGGGTGGCGGCGGCCGCCCAGGGCCTGGGCGGCATCCCTTCCAGCGTCATCGACCCGACGGTGCGCATCGACTACGTGCAGCACGTCTGTTCGGCGATGCTGCGCTCGGCGCCCCTGGTCGAGCCGGGCACGCCCGGACCGGCCGTCGACCGCGCCGAGAAGTAGCCCCGACCCGACGGGGATCAGGAGGCCCGGGGCGAAATTCCCTGCGGGGCAGGATGCCCCGCGGTGTACAGCCGGCCCAGCTCGCGCCGCTCCAGCCGATCGAAGGCGCGCGCGGTCTTCTCGATGCGGTGGACCAGCGAGCTGGTGCGGTGGCGGCGAACCCCGCGCGGCGGCCCGTGTCGGCGCATCCGCCCGACCAGCAGCAGCGCCACCAGCGTGATGAGGACCAGGGTCATGATCACCGAGCGAATCGACATGACGGCTCTCCTTGCCGTGCCTCGGGCACCGGCCGGATCGCCGTAGTGCATCTCCCGGGCCACGCCGGCCGCTCCGCCGCGAGGCGGAGCGACGAGCGTGACGGCCGCGGTCCGCTGCCTACCGGCGCGCGCGCTCGACCAGGAGCTCGCGCTCCTTGAAGAACTTGCCGCGGGTCGAGTCGATCACTCGGTCGACCATGTCCTCGGGCACCCGGACGTACGCGTGGGTGTTGCGGAGCGCCACCGTACCGACCCGCGCGGCGTCATCGCCCAGACCGCTGCACAGCAGCTCGCGGATGTCGTCGGCGGTCGCGTCCTCGCGCTTGCCGATGTTGACGTAGAGGCGCGCGCTCGAGCCGTTGTCGGCCTCGCCGTCCTCGGCGCTGCCCAGCTCGGCGCTGCCCGGCTCGCCGGCATGTCGCTCGCCGGCATGTCGCTCGCCAGCATGTCGCTCGCCAGCATGTCGCTCGCCAGCATGTCGCTCGCTGGCATGTCGCTCGCCGGCATGTCGCTCGCCGCCGTTTCGCTCGCCCGAGGGCGACTCGCCGCCGTCCGGCTCGCCCGGGTGACCGCCCATCCCGTCGCTGCCGTCGAGCCCGCCGCGCAGCTCCTCGAGCGGCAGGGGCTCGGTCATCTCGCCGACCGCGCCGGTCCGCGTGTTCTTCTCGTCGGCCCACGCCTCCCAGAACTCGCGGCCGTCGTCGCTGGTCCGCGCCACCGGGGCAGGGCGGGGCACCACCGGCTTGCGCTCGGCTCCGTCCGCCCGGGCCGGCCCACGCTCGCGCGACTCCGATCGCGCGCCTGGCGCGCGGTCGCGATCCCGCCCGCCGGTCCGCGCGCCCGCGCCGCGCTCGCGATCTCGCCCGGCGCCGGGGCCGCCGTCCAGCTCGCGCCGGCGCCGCCGGCGCTTGCGCGGCTCACCCGACTCGTCGACACCCTCGGGCGCATCGCCCGCCGGCGCCTCGGCCTCGACCGGAGCTCGCTCGCCGGCGCCCGGCCCCGCGATGATGGTCCGGATCGGCCGGTCGGTGTCGTCGCGCGATCGCCGCGGTCGGTCGGTGTCGTCCCGCGATCGCCGCGGTCGATCCGAGTCGTCGCGCGACCGCCGCGGCCGGTCGGAGTCGTCCCGCGACCGCATCGGCCGCTCCGACCGCTCTGACCGCTCCGCCGGCGCCGACTCGCCACCCGCGCCGACTGCGCCGACTGCGCCGACTGCGCCGACTCCGGGAGCCGCTGCCGGCTCCGCGACCCGCGCCGATGGCCGCTCCTCGGTCACGTCGCCCTTGGCGGACAGGAGCCGCTGCAGGAGCGCGCCGACCACCCGCTCGCCCTCGACCGACTGCCACAGGCGCCGGGCCAGCGACAGGTACTGCTGGCTGGGAGCCTCCGGCACGAGCTGCACCACCCGCTCGTACTGCTCGCCTTCCTGCATGGTCAAGAGCTCCTCGGCGGACGGCAGCTCGCGCTCTTCCGGGCGGATCTTGTAGATGAGCTTCAGGTAGTAGAACGCCCCGATCTCGCGCGGACCGACCAGCGACACCGCGACGCCGGTCTTGCCGGCGCGCCCGGTCCGCCCGGTCCGGTGCACGTACACCTCGGGCGACTCCGGGAACGTGTAGTTGATGACGTGGCTGAGGTCGCTGATGTCGATGCCGCGCGCGGCGATATCCGTCGCGACCAGGAACTGCAGCGTCTTGTCGCGCGAGCGCTTCATCACCCGCTCGCGATCGCGCTGGACCAGGTCGCTGGAGATCGCCTCGGCGTCGTAGCCGTGCCGCACGAGGTACTTGGCGACCGTGGCGGTGTCCTCGCGCGTGTTGCAGAAGATGATGGCCGACTCCGGCCGCTCCGCCTTCAGCACCTTCAGGAGGTCGCGGGTGCGGGCCAGCCCGCTCACCATGTAGTAGTAGTGCGAGATCTCGCGGACGCCGATCCCGTCGACCGACAGCGAGATCTTGGCCGGGTCGCGCATGTGGCGACGCGCGATCCGCTCGATCGCCTCCGGGATCGTCGCCGAGAACAGCATCGTCTGCCGCTCCTCGCGCGGGGGCAGGAAGCTGAGGATGTTCTCGATCTCCTCCTGGAAGCCCATCGACAGCATCTCGTCGCACTCGTCGAGGACGAGCAGGCGGATGCCGGAGCACTTGAGCGTCTTTCGCCGGATGTGGTCGAGCACGCGCCCGGGCGTCCCGACCACGATCTGCGCGCCCGCGGTCAAGGCGTCGATCTGGGGCTTCATCGGGGCGCCGCCGTAGATCGGCACCACCACGATCGACTTGAAGCGGGTGATCCGCTTCATCTCCTCGGCGACCTGCAGGGCCAGCTCGCGGGTCGGGGCCAGGCACAGCACCTGCGCGCCGCTCGACTCCGAGCTGATCTGCTGCGCGATCGGGATACCGAAGGCGGCCGTCTTGCCGCTGCCGGTGCGCGACTGGACCATGATGTCGTGGCCGTCCATCACCTGCTGGAAGACCGCGACCTGCACGTCCATCGGCGTCAGGTAGCCCATGTCGCCCAGCGCCTGCTGGATCTCGGGCGCCAGGTTCATACCCGCGAACGAACGCGGGTCGTTCTCGAGCGCTTCGGAAGCGAGTGCTCCCTGGTCGGCGTCCATCTCCGCCAGCTCGGCGGCAGGACCTATGTCATCGATCATTGTGTCGTCCTAACGCAGCCGCGCCGGATCCGGTGCAGTGGGCGAAGTGGGCTCGCCTGCAGGGGGCCGCGCGAGGGCGGAGTGCTGCGCCGGCCGTGGCCTGTGCGCCTCCTCCTCGAAAGCCGTCCTGGACAGGTCGAGCGCGCGCCGCATCCGCGCCAGCTCGGCTGCTTGCTCGTCGTCGAAACGCACGACGAGGCTCTGGTACTTGTGTCTCATGGTTTGGAGATCGCTATGGACCTGCGCAAGCCGGTCATAAGCGACTCCGAGGTTGGTGTCCGCCAGCTCGGAGAAGCGGCAGCGCGCGTTGGCCTCGTCCCACTCGTCGTGCCACGTGCGCGAGAACTCCTCCCACCGGGCGGGCAGCTCGCTCCTGCTGCCGCTCGGCGGCAGGGCGAGAAGCTCGCATGTCTCGTGTCCCAGCTTGGTCAAGAGATCGAGCACCTGGCGGTGACACTCCAGCAGCTCGCGCGGATCTGGATCTTCCGCCGAGATGGCCGACACGGATAGCTCGACCGCCGACCGGCGGAAGAGCAGCTCCTTGAAGACCGAACCGGCAATCAGCGCGAAACCAGCGACCGCGATCACCAGGTACACCGCCGTCAGGGCTCGTCGATATTTCCGAAACTCGGAAACGTCGCCCGTTCTCTTGCTCTCGAAGGACACAGGACGCTTCTAGCGTGGCGGAACCATACTGGTCCGGCCTCCAACCGTCAAGGCGCCGGGTGAGCACGCTTACGGGTCAGGCAGGACCACGCGGACCACCCCGTCGGGGTCCGTGCGCCAAACGCCGCGCAGCTTGGCAGGTGGCTGGCAGCTGGCCGGGTCGAGCTTGGACTGGCTCGCGCAGTAGTCGTCCGCCGGCAGCTGGTAGAGATCGACCTCGGCCCCCGGCACCGGCGCGCCGCTCTGATCGCGCACCACCGCCCGCGCGAACGACGCCTCGGGCAGCTCGCGCACACCGAGGTCGAGCGGGTCGGCCGACGACGGCATCTCGACGTCCTCGAAGCTCCAGCTCGGCGCCCCGGAGTAGGTCGGCGGGGTCACGTCGATGTCGTACGAGGCCGCGCGTCCGACCAGCTCGCGGTCGAGCCAGAGGAGGAACTTTCCGCTCGCGTCGGTGGTCGCGGTCGCGACCGGCAGCGCCGCCACCACCGCCCTCAGCGCGTCCAGCTCGAGCCCCTGGCGGAAGAGCGACGACGGCAGCGCCTCGATCGGCGCGTCGGCCACCGGCTCGCCGTCCTTCGCCACCGCCACGCCGGTCACCGCGGTGCGCCGCTCGAGCGTGAGCGGCTCGAGCAGGTCGGCCCCGTCGGCGCCGACCTCGACCTCCCGGTCGAAGGCGGCCTGGAACTGCGATCCGGCCGCAGGCACCACGCTCACCAGGTAGCGCCGGTTGTTGTTGCCGCCCGGGTAGAGCTGGACGGTGGCGACGCCCGCCTCGTCCGGCTCGGCGCTCTCGGTCACCGCCTGCGCATCGAACCGGATCTCGACGTTGCGGTCCTCGTTCAGGCTGGGCGGCGTGAACACGGTCGTGAAGCGCACGTCGGCCCCGATCACGCGCTCCTGCCCGCCGGCGCTGCCCTGGGCCTCGACCGGCAGCCGGAAGGTGATCGGCGCCGGCGCGTCCGGCATGACGATCGGGGGATCGATCGCGTGGACCGCCTCCTCGCCTGCGCCCTCGGGCGGGTCACGCACGAACTCGCCGCGCAGGGTGATGCTCGGCAGGATCGCGCCCGGCGCCGGCGTCACCGAGATGTCGAACTCGTCCAGCATGTCGCGCGGCACGCTCAGCTCGAAGCAGCCGTGCGCGTCGGTCACCGAGCGCGACGACGCCCGCTCGAGCGGCGACAGCTGGGTCCAGCGCCCGTACGCGACCACCTTCATGCTGGCGTACGGCTCGCCCTCGCCGAGCACGTTCTGCACGCAGCCGGTCAGGGTCTTCAGCTCGGCCGGCTCGCCCAGGATCCACTCGACCTGCTGATCGTGGTCGGCCACCACGACGATCTGGCGGGGCGGCGCGATCTGCCCCGGGGCGATGTCCTCGCCGCCCACGCTGTCGTCGGGGACGATCGTGATCCGGTACTCGGCGTCCTCGTCGCGCGGCAGGAGGAACGAGAACGCGTCCTGACCGGGGCCCACGTCGGCGATCGCCACCACCGAGCGGCTGTACGCCGGACCGCCGGTGAAGCCGGGCGCGCGCTCGACGACGATCTGCGCGGCGACCGATCCCTCGTCGCCGCACGGATAGCGGCCCGCGGGCGCATCGGGACAGGCCAGCAGCACCCGGCCGCTCACCTTGACCGCGCCGGGGAAGGCGAGGCCGCCGATGCTGCCGTCGGCGCCGATCGCGAGGATCGGCACCACCGCGACCGGGAGGTCGACTCGCTCGGCCGGCGGGACCAGCACCGCGGCGAACTGGGCCTGGGCCGGCGGATCGCCCCAGCACACGCCCTCGTCGCACACCTCGCCGGACGGGCTGTCGCAATCGGTCGAGCTCTGGCACATCGCGGGCAGATCCGGCCCCGGCGTGTCGGTGCTGATGCAACCGCCCAGCCCGAGCACCACCAGCGCGGCCGCGCCGATCGTCGTGCGAGCGACGGTCCTCATTGGCTGGCCGAGCACTGCATGACCCAGCTGCGCAGCGAGTAGCCGGCCCGGGGCCAGTCCGCCAGCGCGCGGAACGGAGGCTGTCCGAACGCCTCGGGGTCGGCGTCGGGCAGGAACGGCCGGTCGGCGATCATCGCCTCCAGCACGTGATTGCCGCGGTCCTCGTCGTCGATCGGGTTGCAGAGCGCGTTGGTCTGGCACCGGATGGTGCGCTCGCGCGATCCGCTCGCGTCGGGGGCGGCCTGGCAGTCGCCGTAGGGCGGCTGCGCGTCGGGGCGGCCGTAGTCGATGTACAGCTTGACGAAGAGAGAGTCGCCCACGTCGTTGTCGACCGCGTCGAGGACCATCACCTGGCTGTCCTCGCGGTTGACGACGATCGGGCCGGGAAACGCGTAGATCTCGGGGGGCGTGGCCGACAGGATGATCGGCGGCGAGCTGGCCCCCGCGTCGGCGCCGGCTGGCTCCAGATCGGCCGGCAGTACGCAGCCCAGCCCAGTCGGGCTGGCGAGGGCCCCCACGAGTAGCACCCCGGACATCCTGCTGCCAGAGGGTAGCAGAAGCCGTGCCACCCGCCGCAAACCCAATCGAGACGCCGACTTGTGCGTTGCAGGGTCGGTGAAGCATCCACGGAACCAAGACATCGGCGTCATGGCCGCTCCCCGCGCCGGACACTTCCGGACGCCGGCCCCGACCCGTCGACCGGCCTGGTCATCAGGGCTGCTCCTCCTTCTCCAGGTGCCGGAAGATGGTCCGCGGGTCCACGCCGAGGTCGCGGGCGGTCTTGGTGCGGTTGCCGTTGTTGAGCGTCAGCACCTCGTTGATGTAGTCGCGCTGGAACTTCTCCTTGGCCGCCGCCAGCGACAGGATGGCCGGCAGCGTGTCCGCCGACAGGCCGAGGTCCTCGGGCCCGATGAGGTTGCCCTCGGCGAGGACGATCGCCTTCTTGATGCGGTTCTCCATCTCGCGGATGTTGCCCGGCCAGTCGTGCTTGCGGATCGCGACCGCCGCGTTGGGCGAGAAGCCCTTCACCCGGCTCTCGTACTCCTTTCCATAGCGCGACAGGAGGTAGCGCGCGACGACCGGGATGTCGTCGCCGCGCTCGCGCAGGGGAGGGAGGTGGAGGTTGACCACGTTCAGCCGGTAGTAGAGGTCCTCGCGGAAGCGGGCGTGGCGGATCTCCTCCTCGAGCTCGCGGTTGGTCGCGGCCAGGATGCGGATATCGACCTGCTCGGGGCGGGTGTCGCCGACTCGCACCACCACCCGCTCCTGGATCGCGCGCAGGATCTTCACCTGAAGGTTGAGCGGCATCTCGCCGATCTCGTCGAGGAACAGCGTCCCGCCGTCGGCCGCCTGGAACTTGCCGGCCTTGTTGGCCACCGCGCCAGTGAACGAGCCCTTCACGTGGCCGAACAGCTCGCTCTCGAGCAGGTTCTCCGGGATGGCGCCGCAGTTGATTGTCACGAACGGGCGGTCGCGCCGCGGCGAGCGCCGATGGATCTCGTGGGCGATGAGCTCCTTGCCGGTGCCGGTCTCGCCGGTGATGAGGACCGAGATGTCGGTCGTCGCCACCTTCTCGACCTTGCGGAACACCTCCTGCATCGGCCGGCTGGTCCCGACGATCTCGCCGAAGTGGAGGTCCTCCAGCCGCCGGCTGAGCTGCTGGTTGTCGACCTTCAGCTCGTCGAGCAGCATGGCGTTGGAGATGATGAGCGACGCCTGGGCGGAGAACACGGTCAGGACCTGCATCGTCTCGATCTGGAACAGGTCGACCACCGAGTCGTTGCCGACGTAGATGAGGCCGATGAGCTTGCCGCGCTCGAGCAGCGGCACGCAGATGACCGAGGTCAGGCGCAGCTTGATGATCGACTGCGAGCTGGAGAACTCGTCGTCGTTCATCGCGTCGGAGATGACCACCGGGCGGTGGGTCTCGATCACCTTCGCGATGATCGAGTCGCTGAGCTGGCTGAGCGCGTCGGCGATGTTCTCGCGTTTCAGGTTGCGCGCCACCTTCACGTCGACGTTGTCCCCCTCCATGAGGATGAGGAAGCCCTTGTCCGCCCCGGTGATCTCGACCACCGCGTCCATGAGCGCGTGGAGCAGCTCACCCAGGTCGTGCTTCTGCAGCAGCCGCGCGGAGAAGTCGTACAGCTTCTGGTAGGCGTCCAGGTCGGCGACGGTCTCGGCCGCCTCGTCCTCGATCGGCGGGGCCTCGTCCATGAGCGAGAACCGCATCTCGATCGCGCCGATGATGATCTTGTCGTCGTGGGACAGCCGGTGCTTCTTGCGCCGCTTGCCGTTGATCGAGACCTCGTGCCGCCGCGACGCGGTCGCGATGGTGTAGACCTGCCCGTCGAAGTGGATGTGGGCGAAGCTGTCCGGGACCAGCGGGTCGGGCAGGGTGACGTCGCACTCGGGCGAGGAGCCGAGCGAGGTGATCTTCTTGTACAGGTGGAAGACCGTCGCGCCACTCCCCGGGATCTGCACGCGAAGCGAGGGCATTCAGAACTCCCATGACAGCGCCGCGCCGGCGGCGTCGGGCGAGATGGTGGGGGTGAGGCGAAAGGAGCTCCTGGCCGGCGGTTCGGCCCCGACCTGCTTCATGTACTCCCTCTTCTCCTCGGGGGTGAGCGCGCGGAAGCGCGCCCCCTTGTAGCGCAGGAACGCGTCGATGATCCCCCAGCTCATGACGCCGATGCACAGGGTGCCGGTGGTGACCTGGAGAACCTGGACAGTGCGCACCGTGTCGACCTCGTCGGGCGGGACCAGCCCGTTGGCGTAGCGCAGCTGGTAGGCCCACATCGCGAACGACGCGCCGCCCAGCACCACCTCGGTCAGGCCGAAGAACAGCGCCCGTCCGCTCTCGCCGTTCTGGAACTGCCCGACCCCGAACGGGACCAGGTTGAGCAGGATGTTGGGCCGCTCCTTGACCTTCAGCCGGTTGACCGCCGCGATCAGCCGCTGCCGCTCGCGCGCCATGCGCAGCCGCTCGGCCGCCGCTTGCGCGCGCCGCTCGATCTCCTGCTTGCGATTGCCGAGGAACTCGGTGGCCGGGCGCGAGAACCCGAACGCCTCGATGTGGAGGTCGGGCCGGAGCGCGAGCGCCTCCTCGAACTCGCGCACCGCGAACTCGCGCTTGCCGGTCTCGTAGTAGCAGACCGCCAGGAGCAGGTGCGCGTCGGCCAGCTCCTGCTGGTCGGACAGCTGGCTGGTCGGGTAGAGCAGCCCGTTGAACAGCGCGATCGCCTCCGAGTACTGCCCGGCCCGGAACACCGTGCGCGCCTCGACGAACTCCTTGGACGGGGACGCATCGGCGGGCCGGGGGGAGAGCGCGCCGAGAGCTGCGAGGAACACGAGCAGCCGGATCAGAGCCGGCACACCACTTCCTTGCTCACGCCCGCCTCGATGACGACGGTCTGGTCGTCGATCTGATCCGGCGTCGCACCGACGAAGGTGATCGTGACCTCCTTGCTGCCGGTGGTGCCGTCCACGATGACGTTGCGCCAGTGGCCGAGGTTGGCGCTCTGCCCGTCGACCTGCACGGTCACCCCGCGCGCCTTGCACCGCGCGCGCACCGCGCCGGGCATGAACGGCAGCTCGACCTGGATCGGTCCGCCCGGCTGGTCAGCCGCGATGACCTGCTCGCGCTCGTCGCAGCACGGCCGCTTGCGCACGGTCAACCGGGCCTCGCCCGGGCCGACCTCGACCGCGGCGGTGCGGCCGCTGATCTTGCGCCACGCGCCGTCGCCGAGCCGGTACTCGGCGTCGTGCGGGTAGACGCTGAGCGCGAAGCTGCGCTCGTCCTTGTCCGGCTTCTCCGCCGCGCCGGCGCCGGCGTCGGCGCGCGGATGAGCCCCGGCCGCCTCGGCCCGGCGGGGCTGGTCGGCGCCGCTGGCCGGCCGCTTGCCATCGGGCGCGCGGTCTCGGCCGGTCCGCGCGGCCGGCGCCTCGGTGCGGGCGACCGGCCCCTGCGCTCCCGGCGCCGTCACCCCGCCCGCGATGTCCCCGCCCGCCGCCGCGCCGCGCCGGACCGGCGCGCCCGGCCGCGCCTCCGCCTTGCTGACCGCGGTGCCGCCGATCGCGCCGGCGCGCAGGTTCTCGCGCAGGAAGAAGCCGCCCACCGCGACCACCAGCAGCCCCACGCCGATCGTCGCACCGCGCACCCAGCGCCGCTGGCGCGACAGCCGGTCGATCGCGCGCAGCACCTCGACGTTGTCCGGATCCATGGTCAGGACCCGGTTGAAGATCTCGAGCGCGCCGTTGCGGTCCTCGGCCAGCCGAGCCAGGCCGCGCTTGCCGAGCGCGGCGACCAGGCGCGGCCGCAGCGCCATCTCGTACGACACCGGCGCGGCGAAGAAGCGGGCCAGCTCGTCGCGGGCCGGGCCCAGCCCGCTGGCGGTGAGGTAGCCCTCGAGCGCGGCCACCATCTGCGACACGTCGGCGTAGCGCGCGTCCTTGTCGTGGGCGAGCGCCTTGCGGATGATGCCGCCGAGCTCGTTGCCGATGAGCGGGCTCATCTGGCGCGGATCGGTGTAGCTGCACTCGGCGATGCGCTTCAGGATCTCGTGCGGGTTCTTGCCGCGGAACGGGAGCTCGCCGGTGGCGAGCTGGTAGAGCACGATGCCGGCGGCGAACACGTCGGTGCGGAAGTCGAGCTTGCCACCCTCGACGTGCTCGGGTGACATGTACGCTGGCGAGCCGAGCAGCTGTCCGGTCACGGTCAGCCGGTGATGATCGAGCATCTGCGCGATGCCGAAGTCGGTCAGCTTCACCACGCCGTCGTTCCGGATCATGATGTTCTCCGGCTTGACGTCGCGGTGCAGCACACCCAGCGAGTGCGCGTGGCTGAGCGCGCGGCAGACCTGCACCGTGATCATCGCGCCCACCTCCGGGTAGCGGATCTGGTGCTCGGTCGTGAACTGCTTCAGCGTCTGGCCGTCGATGAACTCGGTGACGATGTAGCTCTCCTCCGACTCGACGCCGGAGAAGTCGAAGATCTCGAGGATGTTCTCGTGGCGCAGCTTCGCCACCGCCTGCGCCTCGCGCTCGAAGCGATCGCGCGCTTCCTTGTGGTCGGCCAGGTGACGGTGAAGGACCTTGACCGCCACCTGCCGGCGCAACGACGTGTCGAGCCCGCGATAGACGATCGCCATGCCGCCCTGGCCGACCTTCTCGAGCAACTCGTACTTGTCGAGTATCTGGCGGATGCCTGTGGTCAACACCGGTCTCGCTTCCGGAACCCCGCTGACAGAGATGTCAGGCTCCCGGCCGGCGTTCGACTGCCGAACGGTGAGCGCGGAATCGAGTCTAACTGCTCTACTTTAGACAGCTCGTGACCGGGTCGGCAACTCGCACCGTCACGGTCCATGATCCGATTACCACGACCCCGTGGTGGGCCCGAGGGATGCCTGGGTCAAAGTCGGGCCTCGGCCTGGAGCCGGGCGAAGAACGGGAGCGCCTCGTGGAGCAGGTCGAGCCGCGGGTCGAGCTGCTTGCCGATCCCTTCCGTGACCGCGATCGCGATGTTGACCATCGTGAACGTGGCGTTCACCCGGACCCGGTGGCGGCGGAGGATCCCCATCATGTCGAACACCACCTGGGAGACCGCGACCTCGCCCAGCGCCTTGCCGTGGTAGCGGGCCACGAAGCTCTCGATGTCCGCCTGATAGCTCGGGTAGTCGGCCACCGCGGCGCTGGGCGAGAACTCGGCCATGAGGCGCGCCATGGTCGCGCCGTCTCCCTGGGCCCACGCGGCGAAGTAGAGCGCGAAGATGCGCCGGTGGTGCTCGTCCAGCTCGGCGGTCAGGCCCAGGTCGAGCAGCGCGACCGTGCCGCGCGGCGTGACCAGGATGTTGCCCGGGTGGAGGTCGGCGTGGACGAAGCCGTGCTCGAACACCATCCGGAGCAGCAGGCGGAACCCGATCCGGGCCAGCCGGGTCGGGTCGGCGCCGACCTTGCGGTGCTCGGAGAGCTTCACCCCCCGCACGAAGCTCATGGTCAGGACCCGGCTTGAGCACAGCGCCGGGTGGAGCTCGGGCAGCTCCACGTCGTCGTCGCCGGCGAAGTTGGCGCGGAAGCGGCGGTTGTTGTCGGCCTCGACCCGGAGGTCGATCTGGGTCCGGATGGCGTGCCCGAACTCGTCCACGCTCTCGACGGGCGCCAGCAGCCGGAACGACGGGACCAGCGCGACCGCGCGTGCGAACAGGCGCATCACCGCGAGATCGAACGAGACGATCTGCTCGACGCGCGGTCGCCGCACCTTCACCGCGACCTCGCGCCCGTCGGCCAGGACCGCGCGGTGAACCTGGGCCACCGACGCGCTCGCGATCGGGGCGCGCTCGAAGCGGGCGAACACCTCCTCGGGCGGCCGCCCGAAGTCCTCGCGGAACGTGCGCGCGACGCCGCGATAGGCGAACCCGCCGACGTCGTCCTGCAGGGTCTCGAGCTCGCGCACGATGTGGGGCGGCAGCAGATCCGGGCGCGTGCTCATGATCTGCCCGACCTTCACGTAGGTGGCGCCGAGCCCGCGGATGAGGGCGCACAGCCGGGCAGCGAACCAGGCCTGCCGGCGCGGCTTGCCCCGGCCGGTGGCGAGGAGCGCCAGCCAGCCGCCGAGCCAGACCAGGAGGTGACCCGCGACCAGCAGGGTCACCCACGGCCCGCGCAGCGCGAACCCGAGGAGGTACATGAGGGGCGGATTCTACGCGGGCGGGACCCCGCGATGCCCCCAGGATGACTCCGGGCGCGCCGAGGTCCGGTCGGGGAAGGGGGGTCAGCCGCTTGACAGGGACCGCGCCGCGGAATAAGAAATCCGCTCTCATGCGGATCCCCGAAGGTGCGTAGCTCAGTGGGAGAGCACTACCTTGACACGGTAGGGGTCGGCAGTTCAATCCTGCCCGCACCTACGAGCAATACCACTGCCGTACGCGTCGACGACATTGCCCCGCTCGTGGCGCCTCGTGCGCTCGAAGCTGGCGATGTCTCTTGAGCGCGTGGCAACTCCGCCGAGGCGGCCCGGACAGTCAGTCCGAGCGTCGCACGGCGGAGCTCTGCGTTCGCCGTCCGTCCACTGATTCAGGAGGAAGCTGCCATTCGCCCACCACCGCCAGGAGGAGGCCCCAAGGGGGGAGACAGGGATCGCCGTCCGCGCGACCAGTACCGCGTCAATCATCGGATCCGCGTCCCGGAGGTGCGCGTCGTCCTGGACGACGGGACCCAGCTCGGGATCCTGACGCGTGACGAGGCGCTGCGCCTGGCCGAGGAGAAGGGGCTCGATCTGGTCGAGATCGCGGCGCGTTCGAGCCCGCCGGTCTGCCGGATCATGGACTACGGGCGCTTCAAGTACGAGCAGTCGAAGAAGCAGAAGCAGGCCCGCAAGCACGCCTCCTCCATGGAGCTGAAGGAGATCAAGTTCCGCCCCAAGACCGAGCAGCACGACATGGACTTCAAGGTGAAGCACGTGCGCCGGTTCCTGGAGGAGGGGAACAAGTGCCGCCTGGTCATCGTGTTCCGCGGTCGCGAGATCGTGCACCCCGAGACAGGGGTGGCCGTCCTCAACCGCGTCGTGGACGCGACCCAGGACATCGCCTCGGTCGAGGTGAGGCCCAGCCTCGAGGGCAAGCGCATGATGATGATCCTGGGACCGCGCGCTGGCCTGGTCCGCCGGGTCAAGCCGCCGACCGCGACGGGGCCGGGGATGCCCGGCACGGGACCGGTCCAGCCGGCGGCTCCGGGGATGGGCGATCAGGCGCCGACGCCACCGCCCGAGAGTCTCGAGTAACCCCTTGCTTTTTTTCTTGCCCTCTGGAAGATACACGCCCTCATGCCGAAGATGAAAACCAAGTCCGCGGCCAAGAAGCGGTTCCGCGCCACCGCGACCGGCAGGTTCAAGCGCTCCCAGCAGGGCAAGCGACACATCCTCACCAAGAAGTCGCAGAAGCGGAAGCGTCAGCTGCGCGGGACCGCGATGGTGCACGAGACGCAGGAGCACCAGATCCGCGCCATGCTGCCCTACGCCTGAACCGCGCCAGCCAGCAGTACGCAGCAGAGCCAGGTAAGGAAGAGAGACAGAGATGCCCCGCGCCAAACGAGGTTTCAAGGCCCGCCGCCGCCGCAACAGAGTCCTGAAGGCGGCCTCGGGCTATCGCGGCAAGCGCCACTCGTGCCACGCGATCGCGATGGAGACGCTCCAGCACGCGTGGATGCACATGTACCGCAACCGGAAGAAGCGAAAGCGCGACTTCCGGCGGCTCTGGGTGGTCAGGATCAACGCCGCTGTTCGCCCGCTCGGTCACAGCTACTCCAAGCTGATCGGCGCGCTCAAGAAGAGCGACATCGAGCTCAACCGCAAGATGCTGGCCGAGATCGCGATCAGCGATCCAGCGACGTTCCAGGCCATCGTCTCCAGCGCCGTCGCCTGAGCGACTGGGCGCTGCCACGACCGCTCCGGTGGCCACCTCCGACCTGGTGAAAGAGCTCGAGGCGCTCGGCGCCGAGTTCGCGCGCACCGCCGGAGGCTGCGCCACCGAGCAGGACATCCGCGCCCTGCAGGCGCGCTTCCTGGGCAAGAAGGGGAGCGTGTCGCTTCTGATGAAGCAGATGGGCGCGGTCCCGCCGGAGGCGCGCCGCGAGCTGGGCGCGGTCTTCAACCGGATCAAGGAGTCGATCGAGGGAGAGGTCGCGCGCCGGCTGGGCGAGCTGGAGAACGCCAGCGCCACGGCCGACCTGGGCCGGTCGATCGACGTGACCCTGCCCGGACGGGCGCCCTCGGTCGGGCGCCTGCACCTCCTGACTCAGATCCGCCAGCACGCGGTCGACGTGTTCGGCGAGCTCGGCTTCGAGGTGGCCGAGGGGCCGCAGATCGACACCGACTTCCACTGCTTCGAGGCGCTGGCGATCCCCAAGGATCATCCCGCCCGCGACATGCAGGACACCTTCTACGTCTCGGACGACGTGGTCCTGCGCCCACACACCAGTCCGGTGCAGATCCGGGTGATGCAGTCGCGGCCGCCGCCGGTGCGCATCGTCGCGCCGGGCGTGGTCTATCGCCGCGACGACGACGCGACCCACAGCCCGATGTTCATGCAGATCGAGGGCCTGCTGGTCGACGAGGGCGTGCGCTTCTCGGATCTCAAGGGCGTCATGCTCCACTTCGTGCGCCGCACGTTCGGCGGCGGCCTCGACATCCGCTTCCGGCCCAGCTACTTCCCGTTCGTCGAGCCGGGCGCGGAGGTCGACATGCAGTGCTCGTTCTGCGGCGGGGCGGGCTCGAGCTGCCGGGTGTGCAAGGGGACCGGCTGGGTCGAGATCGCCGGGTCCGGCATGGTCGACCCGGAGGTGTTCGGCCACGTCGGCTACGACGCCGAGCGCTACACCGGCTTCGCCTTCGGCATGGGCCTCGAGCGGGTCGCGATGCTGGTCCATGGGGTCGGCGACATCAAGCACTTCTACGAGGGGGACCTGCGCTTCCTGGCGCAGTTCTGACGGCCGATGCGCGCGCTCTGGTCATGGCTGCTCGAGCTCTGTGAGCTGGACCGCGAGGTCGGCGCCGACGAGGGGGCCGCGCTCCTGACCGGAGCCGGCCTCGAGGTCGAGGCGATCGAGCGCCTCGGCGGCGGCTTCTCCGGCGTGGTGGTGGCCGAGGTGGTCGCGGCCGAGCGTCATCCGCGCGCCGACCGGCTGACCGTCGTCGATGTCATCGACCAGGCCGGCGGGCCCATCACCCGCGTGGTGTGCGGCGCGCCCAACGTGCCGCGGCCGGGTGGGCGAGTCCTCTGGGCCAGGCCGGGCGCGCGGCTGCCAGGCGGGCTCGAGATCGGCGTGCGGCCGCTGAAGGGGGTCGAGTCGGCCGGCATGCTCTGCTCCGAGAAGGAGCTCGGCATCGGCGACGACTCCGGTGGCATCGCGGTGCTGGTCGGAGCCGAGGCGGCCGGGCCGCCCGGCGCGAGCGCGCAGGACGCGCTTCACCTCACCGACGCGGTCCTCGAGATCTCGGCGCCGGCCAACCGGCCGGACACGCTCGGTCACCTCGGGCTGGCGCGCGAGCTGGTGGCGCTGGTCGGCGGCCGGCTCACCTCCGGCGCGATCGACCTCTCGCCGGTGACCGACCCTGGGCTCGACGCGGCGGGCCTGGCCGCGGTCGACATCGACGATCCGGTCGGTTGCCCCCGCTACGTCGCCCGCGTCATCGATGGCGTGAAGGTCGGCCCGTCGCCGGGCTGGCTGCGCCGGCGGCTGCAGGCGGTGGGGGTGCGACCGATCAGCAACCTGGTCGACGTCACCAACTACGTCCTGTTCGAGCTGGGCCACCCGCTGCACGCGTTCGATCACCGCGGGGTGACCGAGGGGCACATCCGGGTGCGGCGGGCGCGCGCCGGCGAGCGCATGACCACCCTCGACGGGCAGGACCGCGCGCTCGAGCCGGGCGATCTGCTCATCTGCGACGCACGCCGGCCGATCGGGTTGGCCGGCGTCATGGGCGGCCAGGACAGCGAGGTCGCCGATGACACCAGCCGGGTGCTGCTGGAGGCGGCCGCGTTCGATCCGCGCTCGGTGCGCCGCACCGCGCGCCGGCTCGGCCTCCACTCCGAGGCGGCCCAGCGGTTCGAGCGCGGCGTCGACGCCGAGGGCGCCGACCGGGCCTCGCGCCGCGCCGCGCGGCTCATGGCCGAGCTGAGCGGCGGTCGCGTGGCGAACGGCGTGATCGACGCGTATCCGCGACCACCGTCGGGCGGGTCGATCCGGTTGCGCGCCAGTCGGGCCTCGGCGCTGGCCGGGTTCGCGATTCACCGCGACGAGGCGGCGGCCGCGCTCCGGCGGCTCGGGCTCGAGGTCGAGCCCGACGGGAGTGATGGCGACGAGCTGCGGGTGGTCGCGCCCAGCTTCCGACCCGACCTCAGCCGCGAGGTGGATCTCATCGAGGAGGTGCTGCGGCTGCGCGGCTACGACCAGCTACCGGCAACGCTGCCGCCGCTGGCCGCGCCACCGTCGGGCGACAGCGACGGGCGGCCCGCGGCCATCCGCCGCGTCATGACCGGGCTCGGCTGGAACGAGGCGATCACCTTCGGGTTCACCTCGCCGACGCGCATCCGCGCGCTTCGCCTCGCCGACGGTGACCCACGCCTGCGCATGGTGGCGCTGCGCAATCCGATGTCGGCCGAGCAGTCGGTCATGCGGACCACGCTCCTTTCCAACCTACTCGCCGCGCTGGCTCGTAACCTCAAGCACGACATCGCCGACGTGTGGCTGTTCGAGATAGGAAGCGTGTTCGCGCCGGGCGACGACGGCGCGCTGCCGGACGAGCGGCAGCGGGTGGCAGGCATCGTGTGCGGTCACCGGCCCGGCTGGCTCGCGGCCGGGCCCGAGGTCGACTTCTACGACGCCAAGGGCGCGGTCGAACGGACCGTCGCCGAGCTCGCCGCCGGGGATCAGTCGGGCACGTGGTCCCGCGGACTTCGCTTCGAGCCAGCGCCTGACATCGCGTATCTACATCCCGGCGTGGCGGCGCGGGTCGTGTCCCCCGAGGGTGAGTTGCTCGGCGAGGTCGGCCAGGTCATCCCGTCGGTGGCGAGTGCCTTCGAGATCGAGCCACCTTGCTTCGTCTTCGATCTCGATCTCGATCGCCTGCCGCGGCCGTCGCCGCGCCAGATGCGCGCGGTGCCTCGCTTCCCGGCCGTCACGCGCGATGTGTCCCTGTTCGTGGCTGCGGAGATCCCGGCGGCGCGGGTGGGGGATCTCATCGCCGAGCGAGCCGATTCTCTGATCGAGCAGGTCCGCGTCCTGGAGGAGTACCGAGATCCAGAGCGAGTTCCGGCCGGAAAGAAGGGCCTCCTCTGGTCGATAACCTACCGTTCTTCCGAGAGAACTCTCACCGATGGAGAGGTCGACCAGCGGCACGAGGCGCTCGTGTCCCACCTGGTCGAAAAACTTGCGGCCACGCGGCGATAGGCCTCGAATGGAGCCCAGGGGCTTCCCCTCCCCGAGCCAAACTATGGCAATCTCGGGGTAAAGTAGAGACCGTCCAACTCACTGCGGGGAGTCATGGAGGATGGCGAAGATGACCAAGGCCGACATCATCGAGGCCGTGTACGAGAAGGTCGGCGGCTTCTCGAAGAAGGAAGCCGCCGAGATCGTCGAGACAGTCTTCAACTGCATCAAGGAGACCCTCGAGAGCGGTGAGAAGATCAAGATCTCGGGTTTCGGTAACTTCGTCGTCCGCGAGAAGAAGGCGCGCATTGGTCGCAATCCGCAGACGGGGGAAGAGATTACGATTTCCGCGCGGCGAGTTCTGACCTTCAAGCCGAGCCAGGTCCTGAAGAACGCGCTGAACGGGCAGCCGATCCCGTAGACCCGCGATCTCGAGGGTGAGGGAAGGGACGCGGGATGCGCGATCCGGCCACGAGCGATCCTCGAATTCCCGACAAGGAGTATTTCCGCATCGGTGAGGTCGCCGAGATCGCCCAGGTCGAGCCGTACGTGCTTCGATTCTGGGAGACGGAGTTCGGCAAGTTGCGTCCGAGCAAGACGCGCACGAGCCAGCGGGTGTACTCGCGACGCGACGTGAGCTTGGTTCTTCGGATCCGCGATCTTCTCTACGAAGAGGGCTACACCATCAGCGGCGCGCGCCGTCGGCTGCGGCTCGGAGGACCCTCTGGCGAGGTCCCGGCACGCACCCGCGCGGTGCTCGAGCGGGTGCGAAAGGAAGCTGAAGAACTATTGCGGCTCGTCCAGGACTGAGGTACCAACGCCGCTCGGTCCCGGGGCGTAGCGCAGCCTGGTAGCGCACTAGACTGGGGGTCTAGGGGTCGCTGGTTCGAATCCAGTCGCCCCGACCGACTTTGTTCGAACCGCCAAAGCGCCAGGGCCGCCAAACTGGGATTGCACTCGGTCTGGCGTCCTTGGCGTCTTGGCGGTTTGTCCCATGCGACCTCTCCTCCTCCTCTCCAACGACGACGGCATCGACTCGCCGTACCTGGCCGCGCTCGCCGATGCGTTCGAGCGGGAGACGACGGCCGAGGTGATGGTGGTGGCGCCGGAGCGGCAGCGCTCGGCGATGTCGCACACGCTAACCCTGCACAAGCCGCTGCGGGTGCGGTCACACCGGGAGGGCCGCTTCTGCGCCAGCGGCAGCCCGGTCGATTGCGTCTACCTGGGCATGATGCGCCTCTGCCCGCGCCCGCCGACGCTGGTCGTGTCCGGGATCAACGACGGCTTCAATCTCGGCAACGACGTCTTCTACTCCGGCACCGTCGGCGCGGCGATCGAGGGCGGCCTGCGCGGCGCGCAGGCGATGGCGATCTCGCTCGCCCCGGGCGCACCGGAGTGCATCGACAAGGCGGTCGGGCTGGCCGTGTCGATCGGGCGCGAGCTCATCGAGCGGCCGCTGGCGCGCGGCACGGTGCTCAACATCAACGTGCCGGCCGGCGACGATCGCCGCTATCGCATGACCCGCCTGGGCCGGCGCGTGTACCGCGACGACGTGCAGGAGCGGAGCGACCCGCGCGGCCGGGCGTACTACTGGATCGGCGGGGGCGAGGCCGGCATGGAGGACGTGGCCGGCTCCGACTGCGAGGCGGTGGCGGCCGGGCTGTCGTCGGTGACGCCGCTCCACCTCGATCTCACCGCCGAGTCGCTGCTCGGCGCCGGCGCGCCCCAGTGGCCGCTCGAGGGCGGCTTCGAGCGCGCGCCATGAGCCACAGCCGGCGCCGGCTGGACATGGTCACGCGCCAGCTGCGCGCGCGCGGGATCCAGGACGCGCGCGTCCTGGCCGCGATGGCGGCGGTGCCGCGCGAGCAGTTCGTCACCCGGGAGCAGAACCTCGAGGCGTACGCCGATCAGCCGCTGCCGATCGGGGCCGGGCAGACCATCTCGCAGCCGTACGTGGTGGCTCGCATGGCCGAGCTGGCCGAGATCCGCCCCACCGACCGCGTGCTCGACATCGGCACCGGGTCGGGATACCAGGCTGCGGTGCTGGCCAAGCTGTCTCACTCGGTGCGCGGGGTGGAGATCCGGCGCGAGCTGGCCGAGCTGGCTCGCCGCAACCTGGACGAGCTCGGGCTCGAGGACGTGGCCGTGCGGGTAGGCGACGGCGGCTACGGCTGGGCCGAGCACGGGCCCTACGACGCGATCCTGGTCGCGGCGGCGGCCCGGGAGGTCCCGGTCCCGCTGGCGGCGCAGCTGGCCGACGGTGGGCGCATGGTGATTCCGCTCGGCGAGCCGCGCGGGCAGGAGCTGGTCCGCCTGATCCGACACGGCGACGGCTTCACGCGGGCCAGCTTCGGCCCGGTCCGCTTCGTGGCGTTCATGGGCGACTATGGCGAGCGCTTGGCTCCCAGCGGCAACTGAGCGACCATGACGGCGTGACGACCCCGCTCCTGTCCGCCGACCAGCTGAAGGCGGTCATCCGCGACGTGCCCGACTTCCCCCGGCCGGGCATCCTGTTCAAGGACATCACGCCGCTCCTGGCCCACCCGCGCGCGTTCCAGACCGCGGTCGAGCTGCTCGGCGAGCGCGTCCAGGCGCACGGCGGCCAGGCGATCGTCGCGATCGAGTCGCGCGGGTTCCTGTTCGGCGCGGCGCTGGCCGCCCGGCTCGGCCTGCCGCTCCAGCTGGTCCGCAAGCCGGGCAAGCTGCCGTACGAGACGGTGAGCATGTCGTACGAGCTCGAGTACGGCAGCGACCGGGTCGAGATCCACGTGGACGCGATCCAGCCCGGCGTGGCGTACGCGGTGGTGGACGATCTCATCGCCACCGGCGGGACCGCGGCGGCCGCCGCCGGCCTGGTCGAGATGCAGCGCGGCGTGGTGGCCTGCTGCGCGTTCGTCATCGAGCTCGCCTTCCTGCGCGGGCGGGAGCGACTGGGTCAGCGCCCGGTCGAGGCGCTCCTCTCGTACTGACCGGTTACGCTTCGCGCATGCGCTTCGAGCGATCCGGTCCTCTGTCCGCGGTGATGATGGTGCTGTGCCTGGGCGCGTGCTCCGGCGGCGGCGGCGAGGCGGCGCAGCCGACCGCGCCGGCCGCGAGCCCGCCGGCCGCGGCTCCGGCGGGGCAGGGCGGTGGCGCGGGCGACGCCGAGCGCAAGCTGCGCGCGGCGCAGGACTCGGCGGTCGAGGCGCTGTGCGACCGGCTGGTCGACTGCGCGGTCGAGTCGGCCAGGGCCAGCATGAGCCCCGAGGAGGTCGCCAAGCTCGACGTCGAGGAGACCGCACCGCGGCTGCGCGACGAGTGCGAGGCCGATGGGGCCAAGAGCAGCCTCTCGCCGCGCCAGGTGCGCGTGGTCCAGCGCTGCGTGACCGAGGCCGGCACCTGCGACGAGCTGCAGGCCTGCGTGCAGGAGGCCAAGAAGAAGGAGTGAGGGCGCCCGCGCCGTCATCCGGCGCGGGCAGCGGAGCGGAGCTACTTCTTCTCGACGACGCCGCAGGCCACCCGCGCGCCCGCGTTGCCGGCCGGCTGGCTCTTCAGGTCGTCCTGCTTCTCGTGGACGATGACCGCCTTGCCGATGGCCGAGTTGGGGCCGTCCCCGAGGGTGAGGAAGTCGACCGTGGTCGTGGTCTTGACGTTGCCGTCCTTGTCGACCGTGAGGTTGCCGAGGTCACCGGCGTGATGGACCGGCGCATCCGGCGCCCCGTGGTCCTTCTTGTCCGGGTTGAAGTGATCGCCGGCGCTCTTCGCGTCCGGCGAGCTGCAGTCGCCCTTCTCGTGGATGTGGAAGCCGTGCTCGCCCGGCTTCAGCCCCTTGAGATCGACCGCGACCTCGACCTTGCCGTCCTTCTCGGTGAAGGTGACGGTGCCCGACACCTTGCTCTTGGAGGCGGGCTTCATCTCCGCGACCCCGGACCCACCGCCAGCAGCCGGCTGATCGCCGCTGGTCGTGGCCGGCTGATCGCCGCTGGTCGTGGCGGGCGGCGTCGCGGGCGGCGTCTCCGCGGGCGGCGTCTCGGCCGGCGGCGTCTGCGCGGCCGGCTCTGCAGCCGGAGGCGGCTCCTCCGCCTTCTTCTGCTTCTTGCATCCAGGGGCCCCGGCGGCCGCGACCGCCACCAGCAGCCCAACAGTGCTCCACCAGTTCGCTCGAATCGTCATGCCCGGCAGTGTGTCCAGCTGACCCCGTCCGATCAAGCCATCTCGCTCACCGTCGCCATGTCTGTCGCCCTTGCGACGCCACCCGCATGCACCTATCCTTCGCCGCGCCGCCGGATCGGCCAAGGTCCCATAGCTCAGGTGGATAGAGCGACGGTTTCCTAAACCGTAGGCCGCAGGTTCGAGTCCTGCTGGGATCACTGACGTTGACTGGCTCCGCAGGAGCGGGTCGAGAGGGGCCTCATGGTTCCGTTGCGAGGGGGCGGCGGGACCGGCATCATGGATCGGTGCGGGTCGTGGCTGCGTTGCTCGTCGGTGCGGCGACGATGGTGATGGGGGCGACGCTGGCGCGGGCGGGGCAGGGGCAGCGGGTTCGGTGCGGGGGGCGGTCGGCGGTTCGCGGGATCGATGTGTCGAAGTGGCAGGGGGAGGTGGACTGGCAGGCGGTGCGGGCGGTCGGGGTTCGGTTTGCTTACATCCGGGTCTCGGATGGGTCGACGATCCTGGACGGGATGTTTGCTCGCAACTGGGCGGGGGCTCGCTCGGCGGGTGTGGTTCGCGGGGCGTACCAGTACTTCCGGCCCGAGGAGGACGCGGAGGTGCAGGCGGACCTCCTGCTGGCCAGCATGGGGCCGCTCCGCGCCGGCGATCTGCCGCCCGCCATCGACGTGGAGGTGTCGGGCGGGCTGGCGTCGCGCGAGCTGGTCCGCCGGGTCGGCCAGTGGGTGGCGCGGGTCCGGGCGGCGACCGGGGTGCGGCCGGTGGTGTACACCAGCGCGCTCGGGTGGATGGCGCTGGCCGGCAACTCGCGGCGGTTTCGATCGCATCCGCTGTGGGTCGCTCACCACGACGTCGAGTGCCCGAGCACGCCGGCCGGGTGGCGGCGGTGGACGTTTCACCAGTTCTCCCGGCAGTCGACGGTCGGCGGCGTCCCCGGTCTGGTCGACGAGAACCGGTTTCGCGGCACGCTTCGCGCGCTGCGCCGGATGACGGTGCACAGCGAGCGCGCCGCGGCCAGACGGTGGGGACGCTGGCGCAAGCGATACGCCAGCGCCGCGCCGTAGCGGCGCCGGTCGACGAGGCGCCGCGGGTGGCGTGGTGCATGATGGGCGCATGCGACACCGCGAGGAAGCGAGCTGGACCATCCGCATCGAGGCGAGCGCCGAGTTCGACGCCGACTACGACGGGGAGCTCGACGGGCTGGTGTGGCGCGAGAGCCTGTTCCGCGACGTGCAGCGTCGGGTCGCGGCCGCGGTGCTGCGCGAGCTGGCTGCCGCGCCGGGCTGGCGGGTCCGGACCGGCAACCGCGGGCTGCCCAGCACCGACGAGCTCATGATCCACTTCGAGCTCGACGCCAGCGCCGACCAGGTGACGCGCGGCTCGTGAGGTCGCCGCGGCGAGCCCGGCGCTACGCCGTCGGCCAGCTCGGAAGGTCGCCGGTCGACTCGACTCGCGCGACCACCTCGCCGGGGCCGTGCAGGTGGGGCAGGCGGCGGAAGTAGTCCGGCACGGTGACGCCGACCAGGCCGAGCGCCGACGGGTTGCCGTCGTCGCTGTAGAAGTGGCGGCGGGCGGCCTGGTGCAGGTTGCCGCGGTGGCCGAGCTGCTGGGCGATCGCGTTGAGGCCGAACGTGATGCGGGTGAAGAAGAGCAGGTCGGGCGGCAGGTTCATGCCCCTGGTGTTGCGCGGGCTCATCAGCTCGCGTCCGCGCGCCAGGTAGTCCTCGGTGAAGGCGAAGTCGCCGAACCAGTACGGCTCGAGGTGGTAGCGCCAGTGGGCCCAGATCATGTCGCGGTCCCAGTCGCGACCGGCGCGGACCAGGCCGAGCGGGATGACGTGCTCGTCGAAGGTGGGTCGGTCCTCCTCGATGATGGCGCGGAAGAACCGCATGAGCCGCTCCATCGACTCGACCGGGAACCGCTTCACGCAGCCGAAATCGATGAACGTGACCGCCCCGTCCTCGTGGAAGAGGTAGTTGCCCGGGTGCGGATCGCCGTTGTAGACGAGGTGGCAGAACATCGAGTCGAAGACGAAGTCGGCGATCGCGGCCGAGGCGATCCGCTTCTCGCGCTCGTCGGCCTCGCGGACGAAGTCGTAGAAGCCGAACCCGCGCACGTAGTCCTGCGTCAGCACGCGCCGGGTCGTGTGCTCCGGGTAGACCGCCGGGACCCGGATGAGCGGATGGCCGCTCCACAGGCGGCGAAAGAGCGCCTGGTTGCGCGCCTCGAGCCGATAGTCGAGCTCCTCGATCACCCGCGTGCGCAGCTCGGCGAGCAGGCTCGGCGCGTCGAAGGCCGGATTGACCGCGCCGATCACCCGCCCGAACCGGTCCAGCGCGGCGAGGTCGCGCTGGATGGCGAGGTCGACCCCGGGGTACTGCACCTTCACCACCACGTCGGTGCCGTCGCGCAGCCGGGCGCGATGCACCTGGCCGATCGACGCCGCCGCCAGCGGGCTCTCGTCGACGCTCCTGAAGCGCGTGGCCAGGTCGCCGCCCAGCTCCTCCTCCATGACCCCGCGGACCAGCGCGAACGCCATCGGCGGCGCGTCCTTCTGCAGGCCCTGGAGGGCGTGCCGGGCCTGCTCGGGCAGCGCGTCGTGCGCGAACGACACGATCTGCCCCACCTTCATGAACACGCCCTTCATGTTGCCGAGCAGCGCGGCGGCCTCCTCGGCCGAGCGGATGCCGGCGCGATCGGCCAGCTCCTTTCTGCGATCGCGCGCGGCCAGGGCCATGCGCACGCGCAGCCACGCGCGCCGGAGCAGGCGCCGGCCCATGAAGCTGCCCATGAGCAAGCCGCGCCCCCCGGTCGGGATGCCCGCCTCGTTGCGCACGCTGGCGGCGCGGCGCAGCCGGTGGCGAAGGAGGGCCGCGGCCGCGACCATCACGAGGACCACGGCCAGCAACATCCAGGTCGCCATCCGGCTCGAACGTACCAGAACTGGCCGGCCGCAGGCCTGCGCGCGGCGTGCGGGCCCCTACCTGGCGGGCAATCGACGCGGTGGCGCGGCGATGGAATGGTCAGCGAGGACCATGAAGGAGAGCGCCGCCGCCTACGCCCGCGCGAGCGCCGAGCTGCTCGCGCTGGTCCCGGACCTCCGGCTCGAGGTGCTGGAGTCGGCGGCGAGCGGCGAGGGCGTGCCCTGGCCGCTGGCCTGAGACGCTAGCGACGGAGCTGGTGCCCGCGGCGCCGGCGGCGGGTCACGAGCAGGGCGGCGAGGGCGAACGTCCAGGTGGCGAGCGACGAGCTGCCCCGCTTGCCGACCGCGCAGCCGGTGTCGCGATCCATCGAGGCCTCCCGGATCCAGTCGGCGTAGGGCGCGACGCGGGTGTAGATCGCACCCGTGTCGCACATGTGCGAATCGCCGCTGGCGCGCGATACCAGCCCGGCGATCCGCCGGCCGCGGCTGGTCTCGGCGAACAGCGGTCCGCCGGAGTCGCCCTTGCACGGCTGCGGATCCTCATCGATGCTCTGCAGCTCCCAGCTGGTGGCGACGTCGACGAAGACGCTGCCGTCGCGCTTGAGGCCGGCCGTGGTGGCGACTGACCACTTGTCCCGCCCGTACCCGCACAGGAACAGCTCGGTGCCCGCGGCGAGGGAGGTGGCCTCTTCGCTCACGTCCAGCTTCTCGACCCCCACGCCGAAGATCGGCTCCTCGAGGATGACGACGCCGACGTCGTTGCGCCGCCCGATCTTGGTGTACTCGTTGCCCTCGAAGTGAAAGTCGGGGTGCTGGTGGGTCACCATGGCCGGGATGATATCGGTGACGTCCCTCGTGAGATCGTCGTCGAGGGTGAAACCGAAGTCGCCCCAGCCGTCGCCCTCGAGACAGTGAGCAGCGGTGAGCGCGACGTCCGGCGCGATGAGCGTCGCGGTGCAGCGGTAGCTCCGCCCGCGCACCAGCGCTCCGGTGGCCGGGTACTCACCCGGATCGGCGGCTTCTCCGCCGATGATCGCCTGCTCGAATGTGCCGGTGTCGTCCATCGAGCCAGGAGCGCAGCCAGCTGCTCCGGCGATCGCGACCACCAGCACGGCATCTCTCCCCGCGCCTCTGGTCAACACCTGACCAGTATATGGATCTCGATCGCAGAGGGCCTAGGGGAATGTTCGACGGGCACAACGTCGTCGTCGCTACGGGCTCACACGGCCGGGGCTCTCGCGGCTATCCGGCGCTGACAGCGCGGCGCCTCGTGCACCCGCACCAGGTACGCGCGCGTACCGTCATCGGTGAGCAACCAGAGGGAACTCCTGTCTTCGATCGAAGAGCGGAGCGCTGCGGCGCGGGATGAGCAGCTGGTGGGTGAGGGTGGCCGTCGTGTCCTCGACGATCGAGAGACGAGCTCGCCGGCGCCGACGATCCGTCGCCGCGCGACCGTCGCCGCGATCGCCGGGGTGGGCGCGGATCCCTGGCCGCCAGGCCCGACGGCAGGTCGCGATGGGACGGTCGCCATGGGCTGGTCGCAATGGGACGGTCGCCATCGGCTCGAACGCGGCCCTGGCCAGAGACAGAGTGAAGACGGCGCTGAGATAGACATATAGCGAAACATCAAACAGCGAGATGGCACCGGCCGCCCGCGCGCCGAGCGACGCGGACGCGCGACAGCGGCTCGCCCCCCGTGCTACCAACGGGCGTGGTCGACCTGTCGCCAGCCGGCCTGCTCGCCCGGGTGTTGCCCGCGCCGGCGATCGGCATCGTGGCCGACCCGGCCGACTGGGAGGCCGCGCTCCTCGCAGGGGAGGTGGAGATGGTGGCGCGCGCGGTCGACCGACGCCGCCGCGAGGTGGCCGCCGGGCGCTCCTGCGCTCGCCGCGCGCTCGCCCGCCTGGGAGCCGAAGCGGGCCCGCTGCCCCCCGATCCGGATCGAGTGCCGCGCTGGCCGGCCGACGTCGTCGGCAGCATCACTCACACCGCCGGCTTCTGCGCCGCGGCGGTGGCGTGGCGCCGCGAGCTGCGCGCGCTGGGGCTCGACGCCGAGCGTCCGATCGGCTCGTCGCGCGGCGAGATCATGCGCCTGGTCGCGACCCCGACCGAGGCGGCGTGGCTGGCCCGCCTCCCCGAGCAGCGCCAGGCGACCGGATCGGCGCTCGTCTTCTCGGCCAAGGAGGCGCTCTACAAGGCGCAGTTCCCGCTGACCCGCGAGTTCCTCGACTTCACCGACGTCGAGCTCCAGCTCGATCGGGTCCAGCTCGACCGGGCCGGTGATGGGCACGGCTGCGGCGAGCTGAGCGCCGAATTCCGGCCCGACAAGGCGGCCGCCCGGCTACCGCCCCTGGTCGCCCGCTTCGCCGTCGGCGACGATCTGGTGGTCACCGCCGCCCATCTGCTCGCGTAGCACCCGCCGCAGGGGCGCCGCGGGA
>Ga0193753_10000362_pt1 | contig 45309 bp, 34 predicted proteins | sample H1c2metaG_FD_144925 | JGI IMG/M metagenome (GOLD analysis project Ga0193753, IMG submission 144925) | Soil microbial communities from a riparian zone of the East river system, Colorado, United States - H1c2 | ecosystem: Environmental > Terrestrial > Soil > Riparian zone | place: USA: East...
CGGTTCGAACAGCACGAGCGCCATCTTCTTCGGCAAACCGCACTGGTGCAGCTTGAGTTCCGGACCAATAACGATGACGGAACGGCCCGAGTAATCGACGCGCTTGCCGAGCAGGTTCTGACGGAAGCGGCCCGACTTGCCCTTGAGCATGTCGGAGAGCGACTTGAGCGAACGGTTGCCCGCGCCCGTAACAGCGCGACCATGCCGTCCGTTGTCGAACAACGCATCCACCGCTTCCTGCAACATGCGCTTCTCGTTGCGGATGATGACCTCGGGCGTCTTGAGCTGGAGCAGGTTCTTCAACCGGTTGTTGCGGTTGATGACCCGGCGATAAAGATCGTTCAGGTCCGACGTGGCGAAACGTCCGCCTTCGAGCGGCACGAGCGGGCGCAGGTCCGGGGGAATCACCGGCAACACCGTGAGAATCATCCACTCGGGATGCGTCTTCGAGGCGTGGAAAGCCGAGAGGAGCTTGATGCGCTTGGCGATCTTCTTGCGGATCTGTTTACTCTTCGTCTCCGTCATTCCGATTTCCAACTGCTGGACCTGCTTCATCAAGTCCACCTGGGCCAAACCATCGCGCACGGCCTCCGCGCCCATCTTCGCGACGAAGGCTTCCGCGCCGTATGTTTCGCGCGCTTCGCGATATTCGTTTTCGCTGAGTAGCTGGTGCAGCTTCAACGGCGTCGATCCGGGATCGAGGACCATGTAATCCTCGTAGTAGATCACGCGCTCAAGGTTGCGGGCCGTCACGTCCAGCACGAGGCCGAGACGCGAAGGCATGCACTTGAAGAACCAGATGTGCGAGACCGGCACGGCCAGCTCGATGTGGCCCATGCGTTCACGACGAACGCGGGCCAGCGTCACTTCCACGCCGCAACGATCGCAGACCACGCCGCGATGCTTGATGCGCTTGTACTTGCCGCACGAGCACTCCCAGTCCTTGACGGGACCGAAGATGCGCTCGCAGAACAAGCCGCCTTTTTCCGGCTTGAAGGTGCGGTAATTGATTGTTTCGGGGTTCTTGACTTCACCCTTGGACCACGAGCGAATCGCCTCGGGCGACGCGACCGAAATGGCCACGTGCTCGACCTGATTTACCTTGTCCAGCCCCAGCAACTCCCTCGTTTGTTCTTTGCTGCTAATCATATTTAATTGGCGTTGCTAAATTTCTGTTAACCGAGATTGGCGAGAGCGCCTGTGTCCGCCGGCTGATCGAGCTGATTGGAGTAACCCACCTTCACGTCCATGCCGAGCGACTGCATTTCTTTCACGAGCACGTTGAACGATTCCGGGATGCCGGCCTCGAGCGCGTTGTCGCCTTTGACAATGCTTTCGTAAATGCGCGTGCGGCCCTGCACGTCGTCGGACTTCACGGTCAGGAGTTCCTGCAACGTGTAAGCCGCGCCATAGGCTTCCATCGCCCACACTTCCATTTCGCCGAAACGCTGGCCGCCGTACTGCGCCTTGCCGCCCAGCGGCTGCTGCGTGACGAGTGAGTAAGGCCCGACCGCCCGGGCGTGAATCTTGTCCGCCACCAAGTGACCCAGCTTCATCATATAGATGTAACCAACGACCACTTCCTGATCGAACGCCTCGCCGCTGCGGCCGTCGATCAACTTGATCTTGGCGTGCTCGGGCAACTTGGCTTCCTTGAGGTAGCCACGGATTTCCTTTTCCTTGATGCCGTCGAACACCGGCGTCGCGAATTTCAAACCGAGGAATTTCGCCGCCCAGCCCAGGTGCGTTTCCAACACCTGTCCGACGTTCATTCGGGAAGGCACGCCCAGCGGATTCAAAACGATGTCCACCGGCGTTCCGTCTTCGAGGAAGGGCATGTCTTCTTCAGGAACGATCTTTGCGACGACACCTTTGTTACCATGGCGGCCGGCCATTTTGTCACCGACCGAAAGCTTGCGCTTCGAAGCGATGTAAACTTTGACCTGCTTGATGATGCCGGCATCGACTTCGTCACCGGCCTCAACGCGCTCGATCTCCTGGTCTTGCTGCGCCTGAAGCTCTTCGAACTTCTTCTTAAAGGTGCCGATGATTTCGTTGATCTTGTTGCGAATCGGAGACGGATCGATCTCAATGCGATCGTAGACCGTCGCCAGTTTGCGCAAAAGCGTCTTCGTAATCTTGCGGTTCGCCGGGATGATGATCTCGCCCGTCTCGCTGTTCACGACGTCGAGCGGAATCTTTTCGCCGAGCAGAATGTTCGACAACGCTTCGGTCAATTGGTCACGCAGTTCTTCGATCTTCTGCTTGTACTCTTCCGCCAATTGCTTCGCGGCTTTCTTGCCTTCGGCCTGCGGTAGAATGTCCTTCTTCTCCGAATCCTTCTTTGAAGAAACCTTCACATCCATGACGATGCCGTAGGTGCCCGACGGAACCTTCAGCGACGTGTCTTTCACATCTGCGGCCTTTTCACCGAAGATGGCGCGGAGCAAGCGCTCTTCCGGCGCGAGTTCCGTTTCCGATTTCGGAGTAATTTTGCCGACGAGAATGTCGCCCGGCTTCACTTCAGCGCCGACGCGAATTACGCCGTCCGGCCCAAGGTTCTTCAACGCTTCTTCGCCGAGGTTCGGGATATCGCGCGTGATTTCTTCCGGTCCAAGCTTCGTGTCGCGGGCACCAACTTCAAACTCGTCGATGTGAATCGACGTGAAGATGTCGTCCTTCGAGATGCGCTGACTGATGAGGATGGCGTCCTCGAAGTTGTAACCGTTCCACGGCATGAACGCGACGAGCACATTGCGTCCGAGGGCGAGTTCGCCGCCATCAGTGCAAGGACCGTCGGCGATGACCTGCCCCTTCTTCACATGATCACCCTTCTCGACCAGAATTTTCTGGTTAATGCAGGTGGCCGCATTGGAACGCATGAACTTGCGAACCTGATGAACGTAAACACCGTTCGCCGGATCGTGTTTAATGCGCTTTTTGCTCTCAGGAAGTTTGCCGTCATCGGTGATGATGATCTGATTGCCGGTCACGGAGGCGACCTTGCCGGCCTCATCTGAAACGAGCACGGCACGCGAATCGCGAGCCACGCGGTCTTCGAGACCCGTCGCCACGAAAGGCGCTTCGGTCACGAGCAACGGCACGGCCTGGCGTTGCATATTCGAACCCATCAACGCGCGGTTCGCGTCGTCGTGTTCGAGGAATGGAATCAAAGCCGCAGCGACGGACACGAGCTGCTTCGGCGACACGTCCATGTAATCGACCTTCTCCGGCTCGACGTCGATAAAGTCGCTCTTGGAACGGCACGTCACGGTCTTCGTGAGGAAGTGGCCTTTGTCATCAAACGGCGCGTTCGCCTGCGCGACAATGAAAGTCTCCTCGCGATCCGCGGTGAGGTAATCGAGGTGACCGGTGATGCGGCCCTTTTCCACGCGGCGATAAGGCGTTTCCAGGAACCCGAAGTCATTCACGCGCGCGAATGTCGCGAGCGAGGCGATGAGTCCGATGTTTGGACCTTCTGGCGTTTCCACGGGGCAGATGCGGCCGTAGTGCGACGGATGCACGTCGCGGACTTCGAAGCCCGCGCGATCGCGTGACAGACCGCCCGGCCCGAGAGCCGACAAGCGGCGCTTATGCGTCAACTCCGCGAGCGGGTTGATCTGGTCCATGAACTGCGAGAGCTGTGAACGACCAAAGAAGTCGCGAATCACGGCCGACAGCGCCTTCGGGTTGATGAGCTTCTGCGGCGTCATCGTTTCGAGGCTTTGATCGAACAGCGTCATGCGCTCCTTCACGAGACGCTCCGTGCGGGCCAGACCGACGCGGCACTGGTTGGCGAGCAATTCGCCCACAGTACGAACACGGCGGCTGCCCAAGTGATCGATGTCGTCCAGCGAACCTTCGCCCTTTTTCAGGCGTAGGAGATACTTCGTCGCGGCGACGAGATCTTCCTTGGTTAAGATGCGAGAAGCGTTCTCGTCCTTCAGCCCGAGCTTCTGGTTGATCTTGTAGCGGCCCACACGGCCGAGGTCATAACGCTTCGGATCGAAGAACAGGCGCTTGATGAGCGCGCGAGCATTCGCGGCCGTCGGCGGATCGCCAGGGCGAAGACGACGATAAATATCCTTCAGCGCCTCCTCTTCGTTCTTGGTGGGATCCTTCTTCATGCACTTGATGACGATCCCTTCGTCCGCCGTCGTGTCCACGACACGAATCTTATTCACGCCGAGTTCCGCGATCTGCTTCACCACTGCTTTGGAAAGCGGTTCGAAAGCGCGCGCCACGACGATGCCCTTGTCCGTGTCCGTCGCGTCTTCGACCAGCACCTTATTCTGAATGTCTTCGAGCTTCTCGGCTTCCTTCACCGTCAACTCTTCGATGTCATAGAAAAGCTTGAGAATGTCCGCGTCCGAGCCGTAGCCCAGCGCCCGGAAAAAAGTCGTTGTGAGAAACTTCCGGCGGCGCTTCTTGCGGTCGAGATACACGTAGAGCATGTCGCTCGTGTCGAACTGCGCTTCATACCACGAACCGCGATCGGGAATGATGCGGAAGCTGTGCAGCGTCTTGCCGTTCGCATGCTGGGTCGCTTCGAACGCGATACCGGGCGAGCGGTGCAACTGGCTGACGATGACGCGCTCGGCGCCATTGATGACGAACGTTCCCTGCGGAGTCATGAGCGGCAGTTCGCCCATGAACACTTTCTCTTCCTTCGCGCCTTTTTCTTCCTTCAGCTTGAAGGTGACATAGAGCGGCGCGCCGTAGGTGATACCTTCGCGCAAGCACTCGAGCCAATCGATCTTCGGGTCGCCGATTTCGTAGCTGTCAAAATCTAAAACACATTTCCCGTCATAACTCTCGATCGGGAACACCTCGGTGAACACCGCCTGCAACCCCATGTTCTTGCGCTTGCTAGGCGCGGTATCGAACTGGAGGAATTCCTTGTACGAATTCGTCTGCAACTCGATCAGGTTCGGAGGTGCGATCGGTTCCTTGATTTTTCCGAAGTTGATTCTTTCGTTCGCTCGCGATGCCATGATTGACCTTTTTCAGTTGGCCGGCGCACAGGCGCCCGCCGATTTCCACCAAACAACACAAGGCAAGTGCTCCCGCGTTCCGGGAAAACTTGCCCATTTCAACCGACTAAACTGTTCCGGCGTTCACTGCCGGGACGATAAATATCCAAAATCTTTCAGTAACCGGGAGCGATGAGACATTGCAGTTTGAAGTTTTGCTCAAAATAAGTTCTCCGTTGCCAAACCATCCATCCAAACGACAAAAAGGCCCCCAACCTCTGGTTTTCCACCGGAAATTCAGGGTTGAAGCCTCTTGTTTATTGTTTCACGCCCAAACGACTGAGGGGCGAAGTTATGGAACGAACATTAGCTTGTCAAAGGGTTTTCTTTTTCTTTCGCAAAAGGGCTGCGGCCCGGTCTAATAACCGGTGCCGCAGCCAGAATTCAGCCTGCCACTTAGTTTGAGAGAACGTTTCGCAAATTAATGCTCACACGACTCTCGTCGCCCCGTCGATCATTCGGCTCCTGCGCTTTACGGTTGTCCACTTGAGACCCTTCTTCAGTGAAACTTTCCGCGCCCGGCTGCCCCGCATTGCGTGAATTGCTGTAGCAGCCCGTCAATAGAATGATCGTAGCTGCTGCGATGAATACTTGTTTCATAACCCTCCACCTCCTTTGGCCTCACGGTAATCCAGTTGTCCCAATGCGCAAACGACGCCAGTGCTGACTTTAAGTGAACACCGGGCGGTGACGCGCGACAGGTGAAAACAAAAACGGCAAGCGTTCCCATCGAAAACACTTGCCGTCTGAATTGGATTCGGAAGCGGTCGCCCCGCTGCCCGTTTTGCAAGCTTACTTGACTTCGACCTTGGCGCCCGCTTCTTCGAGCTTCTTCTTGGCCGCTTCGGCGTCCGCCTTCGGGGCTCCTTCGAGCACCGGCTTGGGCGCGCCTTCGACAAGCGCTTTTGCGTCCGCGAGGCCGAGACCGGGCTTCACTTCGCGTACGACCTTGATGACGGAGATCTTCTTGTCCGCAGGAGCGGAAACGAGGATCACGTCAAAGGTGGTCTGGGCTTCAGCCGCCGGAGCTGCTGCGCCACCGCCGCCCGCACCCGGTGCCGCTGCGGCCGCGACCGGAGCCGCTGCCGTCACACCCCACTTGCCTTCGAGTTGCTTCACGAGATCGGCGACTTCCATCACCGTCAGCCCGCTCAATTGTTCTACGATTGCTGCTATGTCAGCCATGTTACCTTTCAGTCTCGTCGTCATCCGAGGCCACGGATGTTTTGAGCTCACGAGCCCGTGAACCGACGATTTACTTTTGTTGTTGTTTGTTAATTCCTCCGTGCCGTGGCCACGGCGCGAAGAAAGTTGAAATCACTTTTGCTCTTTATCCACCCTCGCCTGGAGCACGCGGGCCAACTGGCTTCCCGGTGTGTTCAGCAAAGCCACGAGGCGCGTGGCCGGCGTGTTCAACAGGCCGAGCAACTTCCCGCGCAGGATTTCCAGCGGCGGCAACTCAGCGAGTTCGGTCAACGCAGCCGCTTCCAGCCGCTGATTGTTCAGGAAACCGAATCGAGTCTTCGGCTTTTCGAATTCCGAAGTAAACGTCTTCAGTACTTTCGCTGCCGCCGAGACATCCCGTTGTCCGGTGACCACGGCTATCTGGCCAGTCAACGACGGACCAAGATCCGCGACTCCCGCTTCCTTGGCAGCGATGCGGAAGATCGTGTTTTTGACGACGTGAATCTCCGCGCCGGCCTTCTGCAGGCGCTTACGGAGTTCCGTCATGGGGCCGACCTTCAATCCGGTGTAGTCCACCACGATGAAGAACGGCGATGAGTTCAGACGAGTAACGTACTCGGTCGAAATAATTTGTTTCTCAGCACGCATGGTTCAGTCCTTTCAAGAAATGGTTAAGCGGAAGCCGTGAATTCGCGCAGGTCAATGCGCACCGGGGGACTCATCGTGGCCGACAGAGTGCAGCTTTGAAGAAAAACCCCTTTCACGCTGGAGGGACGCGCCTTGCTGACCGCCTCAATGACAACGCGCGCATTCTCTTCAATATGGTTCGGGGGAAAAGAAACTTTGCCGACGGCAACGTGAACGTTGCCGCCTTTGTCCACCTTGAATTCCACGCGACCCGCTTTGACTTCCTTCACGGCCTTCGCCGTGTCGTCGGTCACAGTGCCAGTCTTGGGATTCGGCATGAGACCGCGCGGTCCGAGAACTTTACCCAGTTTGCGGACTTCACCCATTGCGGCGGGCGTGGCGATCGCGACATCGAAATCATTCCAGCCTTCGTTGCACTTCTTAATCATGTCATCGAAGCCGACGTATTCGGCGCCAGCTGCCTTGGCCGCTTCCGCGGCTGCGCCCTGAGCGAACACGAGAACGCGCACGACTTTGCCGCTGCCGTGCGGAAGCGGAACGGTGCCGCGCACCATCTGGTCGGATTGCTTCGGATCAACCCCGAGTTTGAACGCGACGTCAACGGATTCATTGAACTTCGCTTTTGGGAACTTGGTGAGGACTACGACGGCATCCTTGAGGTTGTACGCTTTGTTCGCGTCCACCAATTCCGCCGCCTTGCGATAACGCTTGCTGTGTTCTTTTGGCATTTCTTTGTGCGGTGCATGCGAATCCGATTCTACGGACTCTCCCGCGTTTTGGTTTCTACTTCTACTTATCCAGAACGTCGATGCCCATGCTGCGGGCCGTTCCGGCAATGACACGAAACGCCGACTCTTCATTCGTCGAGTTCATGTCTTTGATCTTTAACTTCACGATGTCCAGCACCTGCTTGCGGGTAACCTTGCCGACTTTGTCCTTGTTCGGCGTCTTTGAGCCGGACGCGATCCCGGCGGCTTTCTTCAGCAGCGCGGACGCGGGCGGTGACTTCGTGATGAAAGTGAATGACTTGTCCTGGTAAACGGAAATGACCACCGGGATGATCATGCCGCCCTGGTCTTTGGTCACGGCGTTAAACTCCTTGCAGAAGCCCATGATGTTCACACCGTGCTGACCGAGCGCGGGACCGACGGGCGGCGCGGGGTTCGCCTGGCCGGCCGGGATTTGCAATTTGATTTCGCCTACCTTCTTCTTTGCCATAAAAATTCTTTAAGCTTTTTCGACCTGCCAGTATTCCAGTTCCACCGGCGTATTGCGGCCAAAAATATTCACCGTAATCTTCAACTTGCCGCGCGTCGGATCGATTTCCTCGATCACACCGCCGAAATTCATGAACGGGCCGTCTGTGATCTTCACATTTTCGCCCAAGGCGAATTGCACCTTCGGACGTTCCGCGTCTTCACTGTCAGATATCTGTTCCTTGATGACCGCCATCTCTTCCGGCGTGACCGGCACGGGACGATCTCCGCCGACGAAACCGATTTTGCCCGGAGTTTCCTGGATGAAATACCAAGGCTTCTCCATCACGCGCTTGCTCTCATCCAGCAGCACCATGTCAATATAGACATAACCCGGGTGCAGCTTGCGGGTCGTCACGCTTTTCTTGCCGCCGCGCACATCGACAACTTTTTCGACCGGCACGAGGACTTCCTTGATGAACTCGCCCATCTCCTCGGCCTTCATGCGCTTCTCGATGCTCTCCTTCACTTTGTGCTCCTGACCGGAGAGCGTATGGATGACGAACCACTGGCTTTTCATAATTAATTAGCAGTGATTCCCTTGACGAACAGATGAAGCACGAAGTCGATGGCGACGGTGAAAACGCCCAGCAAGAGAATCGACAGCAGCACGACGAAGGTCGATCCCTTCAACTCATCGCGGCTCGGCCAGGTGCATTTCTTCAGCTCTTCCTTGGTTTCCTGAACGTAGTTGGCTAGGCGCAAAAGCTGGCCGGTCCGCCAGAGGACGCCGAAAACGACGCACACGACGACCACCCAAATCAACAACTGAATATAGAAGTTCATTACAAAATCATCTGGCGGAGAGGGAGGGATTCGAACCCCCGTTGGCCGTTAAGCCAAAGCGGTTTTCAAGACCGCCGCGATAGACCACTCTGCCACCTCTCCAAATCCCGGACTGGCACGGCGTGAGGGACTCGAACCCCCAACCAACGGTTTTGGAGACCGCTACTCTACCAATTGAGCTAACGCCGTACTCCGTCCATTCACTTACTCTTTAGACTAAAATGCGGGGGAACGCTTAACACGCCCCCCGCTCAATGTCCTCTCGGACAAATTATTTCATTACATCGCTCACGCGTCCGGCGCCGATGGTTCGGCCACCTTCGCGAATCGCGAACCGCTGGCCTTTTTCCATGGCAACCGGCTTCTGCAACTCGACGTCAACAGAAACGTTATCACCCGGCATCACCATTTCGACGCCCGTAGCGAGTGTCACGTCGCCGGTCACGTCCGAGGTCCGGAAATAAAACTGCGGGCGATACTTGTTGAAAAACGGAGTATGACGGCCGCCTTCTTCTTTTGAGAGGACGTACACTTCCGCCTTGAATTTTGTGTGCGGGGTAATCGAACCGGGCTTCGAGAGAACCATGCCGCGTTCCACATCATCCTTCGTGGTGCCTCGGAGCAGCACACCGACGTTGTCGCCCGCCGTCGCCTTGTCGAGCAACTTGCGGAACGCTTCGATGTCCGTCGCCGTCGTCTTGCGGGTGTCCTTGAGGCCGACGATTTCGACTTCCGTCATGCGTTCGAGCACACCGCGTTCGACACGTCCGGTCACCACAGTGCCACGACCTTCAATCGTGAACACGTCTTCGATGCACATCAGGAACGGCTTGTCGATTTCGCGCGTCGGGAGCGGGATGAAAGTGTCCACCGCGTCGAGCAAATCAGCGATCGCCTTCTCGCCTTCGGGCTTCGCAGCCATTGCGGCCGTCGCGCTGCCGCGAATGATCGGCGTCTTTTCGCCAGGGAAACCGTACTTGGTAAGCAAGTCGCGGATTTCCATTTCAACGAGGTCGAGCAATTCCGGATCATCAACGAGATCCACCTTGTTGAGGAACACCACAATCGCCGGCACACCGACCTGGCGGGCGAGCAAAATGTGTTCGCGCGTCTGCGGCATCGGGCCATCAGCGGCGCTGACCACGAGAATCGCGCCGTCCATCTGCGCGGCGCCGGTGATCATGTTCTTCACATAATCGGCGTGGCCGGGACAATCGACGTGTGCGTAATGGCGCTGGGGAGATTCGTATTCGACGTGAGAAACGGCGATGGTGACCGTCTTGGTTTCGTCACGGACCGTGCCACCCTTGGTGATGTCCGCGTAGCTAATCGCCGGCGCGAGACCCTTGCGATGCTGCACTTCGACAATCGCGGCCGTGAGTGTGGACTTACCATGATCGACGTGGCCAATGGTTCCGACGTTCACGTGCGGCTTCGTCCTTTGAAATTGTTCCTTTGCCATTGCTGTCTCCTGCTTGAGTTTGTTTCTAGTTAACTGTTCTTAAATCGTCTGGAGCCCATGATCGGGATCGAACCGATGACCTCGTCCTTACCAAGGACGTGCTCTGCCAACTGAGCTACATGGGCAGCCAAAATTCAGCTCAACCCTGTTGCCCCGAAAACGACAAAAAGCCCGCCAACCGTAGATTTTCCGCGAGAAAAATTCAGGGTTGATGGCTCTCTCTATCCTTTCACGGCCCAACGACTGAGGGCGGAAGTTATTGAAGCACCCTGTTACTGTCAAAAGGTTTTCTCAAAGTTTTTTGGTTTTGCGTACTCGCTCCGAACGTAACCCGGGGCCTCCATTCTTTTTGCCCGATGCCTCAATCCAAGTGCGCCCAAAAACTGCGGAAGGCTCGGCGCGACGAATCGGGAACCAGCTTGCAATCCAGCCCCGCTACCTTGCGCGTGCCGTCGTCACTGAGAATCTGAAACTCATTCGGCGGCGCGTCTGGATAAATCACCAGGGCCTCGGGATTGATGCCCCGAAAGTGTGTCGCCGGAATCTTGTGCGGCACCGGCGCGCGGCCATCCCATTCGTAAAGATGAAAGTTCCCTTTACCATCCGATGGCCCACCGATAATGAGAATCCGCTCCCCCACCCTGGTCATGTCCCGCACGCCTCGATCCTCGAGATCCAGCAGGATCGGATCACCAAACTTCGCTGGCTTACCCTCAACCAACTCAGACGGATTTTTCAGGGGCACGATCAACGCTTGCTTGTCGGGAATCGGATTGCGAAAGCCGATGAGCATTTCCCCGTTCGCCGTGCCGCACATTCCTTCGATGTTCAACCCGCCCTCTTCCTTCGGTGCGAGCGTCGAGGCGTGGAGTAAATTGAATTTCGCCAACCGCGCGTCCTTAATAAGGTCGCTCAGCAAACGTGTGTAAGGCACCCCCACCACCTTGAGTTCCACCACCCCTTTGTCATTGACTCGAAATATCGTCGCAAAAAATCTGTGCCGGCTCTCGCGGGCTTCTCCACTACGGTTTCTCCCATGCGACGTGATCCAATAAATTCGATCACCCACACGCGCCGCGCCTTCGATGTCACTCTCCGGTTTTTTCGGATCGACACGCAGAAACGGCCCTGCCTGGAAAGCCTGCACCGGCGGGCCAGATCGATCTCGACGATAGACGCGCAGCAGATTGTCCTCGTCGTTCGCCATGAGGAACAAGTTGCTGCTCACCGCCACGCCGGCAGAAGCGTCGCAGCAACCAATGTGGGAAGTCGGTTCACTGAGCGAAAACGGTTTGGTCTCGTCAGAGTCTTTCTCCGCGCCCACCCCCGTATTGTAAAGCAGCACCGCCATGATGACATGACAAACACGAATCCAAATCATGCCGGAACATACGCTGGATGGTGAATGGAACAACTTCGGCACCAGCAAAGGCCTGCTGCGGCCTCATTCACTTCCCTGCGCCGCGCTCTCCTGCCTACTGACTCACTAAACCTTCGGCTCCCAACCTGGGCGATACTCACGTGACCAAAGTTTCTCCACCTCAGCATCACCAACAATCTTCCGCGTCTTGGGATCGAAGCGAACCGTGTGCCCCGTGCGATAAGCGATGTTGCCCAGATGACAGAGAAGCGAACTGCGCTGGCCAATTTCGATTTCAGAATTCGGCTTCGCATCTCCTCGAATGGATTTCAGAAAATTCTCAACGTGACCTTTATCGCCGCCAAGACCAGTCCCCTCGCCAAGTTGTTTGCCTTTGAGATCGAAAATCTTGTAGCCGTTGCCGATTTGCGCGAGGGAACCGCCGTCGCCATACCACGTGACAAACGCATGATTCTCGCTGCCGCGCGGGTTGCAACTGCTGCCGTCCCACAGCAATCCTTTGCCGCCGAAGTCATACGCCGCGAACGTCGTGTCCGGCGTCTCCTGATCGTCGTCGAAGTGATAGCGCCCGCCGTTGCACGTGATGCGCGTCGGATAATCCACGCCCAGTCCCCAGCGCGCCACATCGAGCGCGTGTGGGCCGTTGTTCGCCAACTCGCCGCCGCCCCAGTGCCAGCGCCAATGCCAGTTGTAGTGCACAAGATTATCGACGTAAGGCCGCTCGGGCGCGGGACCTTGCCACATGTCGTAATTGATCCCCGATGGCACCGGCACTTGCTTGCCGCGGCCGATGGAAGCGCGCGCATTGTTGTACCAGCCACGCGCGGATCTCACTTCGCCAATAGCTCCGGATTTCAGCTTTTCGATTGCTTCGATCACGGCCGGCCAACTGCGCCGCTGGTTTCCCATCTGCACCACGCGTTGGTGCTTGCGCGCGGCCTGCACCATCAGTTCGCCCTCGTGCGCGTTGTGCGATCCGGGCTTCTCCACATAGACATGCTTGCCCGCCGCGCACGCGAGGATCGTCGCCGGCGCGTGCCAGTGATTCGGCGCCGCGATGAAAAGCGCATCAACATTCTTATCGTCGAGAATTTTGCGAAAATCTTTCACGCCCTGCGGCGCCTTCTCGCTCTTGGCGAACACCGACTTCTGCGCGCGCGCCAGTCGCTCGTCATCAATGTCCGCGACGTAAGCAATCTCCACGTTCTCGATCTGTTGCAGCGCCTTCACGTGATCCAGCCCGCGTCCGAGGCCCATCACGCCGACGACCAATCTTTCTCCAGGACTCTTGGTCACTTGCGCACGCGCGACGATGGGTGCAACGGCCAGGCCAAAGCTGAAGACCGTGGTTCGCTTCACGAAATCACGACGATTCTGTTGTGTATTCATACGATTGCTTTCGGGGTGACGCGAAAATAGCATTCGTGCATGACCCGTCGAGCACTGCTTTCATTGGCCAGCGCTTTTATCGCGCTGAATATGTTTTCTGCTGAATTGCGCATCGGAATTATTGGATTGGATACGTCGCACGTCACCGCCTTCACGGCGCTGCTCAACAACGAGAAGGGCAAGGATCACGTGCCCGGGGGCAAAGTCGTCGCGGCCTTCAAAGGCGGCAGCGCGGACATTGAATCGAGCGCTTCGCGGGTGGAGGGCTACACGAAGGAACTTCAGGAAAAGTATGGCGTAAAAATTTTCCCGACCATTGAAGAGATGTGCAAAGAGGTCGACGTCGTGTTGCTCGAAAGTGTCGATGGCCGCCCGCACCTCGAACAAGCCAGGCCGGCCTTTAAAGCACGCAAGCCCATGTTCATCGACAAACCGGTCGCCGGATCGTTGCGTGATGCGATTGAGATCTACCGCCTCGCCAAAGAGGCCAACGTGCCAATCTTCAGCGCGTCGTCATATCGCTTCTACGATAGCCTCGTGGAGATGAAGAAGCTGGACGTCGGCGAAGTGCGCGGTGCGATTTCCTACGGGCCGGCTCATCTGGAACCGCATCATCCCGACCTTTACTGGTACGGCGTGCATCCCACCGAAGCGCTGTTCACCGTGATGGGCACTGGTTGCGAAACGGTTTCACGCACCAGCGCCGCGGAGTTCGATGTCGTCACCGGCACATGGAAAGGCGGACGCGTCGGAACACTCTGTGGCCTGCGCACCAAAGCCACACCGCACAAGGTCGTCGTGTTCGGCAGCAAAGCAGTGGCGGAACAAAAAGGCAGCGGCAACTACGCCCCGCTCGTTCGCGAAATCATCAAGTTCTTCCAAACTGGAGTTGCGCCTGTTTCACCCGAGGAAACGATCGAAATGTTCGCGTTCATGGAAGCCGCCGACGAAAGCAAACGCCAGGGCGGCAAGCCGGTAAAAATTTCAGACGTGATGGCCAAGGCGCAGCGCCCGTAGCGTCGACCTTTCGTTTTAGTCAGCTGAGATCACCGCCAGCCATCCGCATTAGTCGCGACCATTGGGCGGGGGAAACGGGCGTGACCGACAGCCGGGAATGCTTCACCAGCGCCATTTCTCGCAGCTCGGCCTCAGCCTTGATTTGCTCCAGTGTCACGGGACGCAGCAGTGGCTTTACCGGCGCTAAATCCACGCACGACCAATCGCCCTCCTTCGCGGTCGCGTCGGGATACGCTTCCTTCTCCACGCGTGCGATCCCCACGATCTGTTTCTCGGAAACGCTGTGATAGAACAGGACTTGGTCGCCTCGCTTCATGGCGCGAAGATTGTTGCGTGCTTGAAAATTCCGCACGCCCGTCCACGCCGCGCGCTTCTCTTTCACGAACGTTTCCCACGAGTAGGATTCAGGTTCGGACTTCACGAGCCAGTAGTTCATGCGGAAGATTGTAACGGGGTCTTGGCTGTGTGCCGCAAACTTTTTGGAGTGCGGTGGACTTGTCACCGCTTTGCCGCCGGGCCGACTTGTCGGTCCGGCAGAACCGCGTTCAGCGGTTCGGAGAAACCACGCGCTCGCAACTTCGACGGTGACAAGTCTCCTGCTGAAAGCGGTGACAAGTCCACCGCACTCCAAAATCATCGCGGCTCTTCGATCGTCAGCGTCGTATCGATCGTATCCGGCGTGAGCGTTTGCTTTTGTCCGCTCGGCCATGTGATTTCGAGTGAATCCACTTTCGTTGCGCTACCGAGGCCGAAGGTGACGGCCATTTCGGAAGCCGACAGATAACTGCGCGCGGGATTCACTTCTCGAATCAGTGTTTGCCCGCCGACTTTTGCGACGAGCTTCGCGCCGATGGCACTGCGGTTGGACTTACTGCCAACAAGTTTCAAACGCAGCCAATGGTTCCCCAGTTTCTGATCGTTCCGCAGCAGCAGCGGCGCGCCGCCGACTTGCGTGAGAATTACGTCCAAATCGCCATCGCCATCGATGTCGGCAAACGCAGACGCCCGCCCCACGAGCGGTTTGAACAAATCCATGCCAGCGTGTTGGGCATCCACGGCGGCGAAAGTCGCGCCGCTCTTCGCGCCGGTGTTCCAGAAAAGCTGCGCGGGTTGGCGATAGCTCTGGCTCTTTTGCAGCTTCACGATTTCTTCGTCGAGATGGCCGTTGGCCGAGAGTACATCGAGACGGCCGTCGAGATCGTAGTCGAAAAAGAACACGCCAAACTTCAGCAGTAGCCGGCTCGCCGGACCGATGCCTTCCGTAATGGCCTCGTCCGTGAAGAACATGGCCCCGGGTCGCGAGACGTAGAGCGCGGTCATCTCATTGGCGAAGTTGCCAATCGTGATTCCGAGCGAGGCATCATTTCGATAATGCGCCACATCGATGCCCATGGCACCGCGCGTGTTGCCATAGCTGTCAAAGGCCACGCCGCACGTCGCGCCGCATTCCTTGAACGTGCCGTTCTTCTGATTGTGGAAAACAAAGTTCGGCGTTGTGTCGTTCGCCACCACGAGATCCATGAACCCATCGTCGTCCAAATCCGCGGGAACAACCCCAAGCGTTTTGGCTGCTGGCACGCCGAGCGCCGCGCTCTTCACCTGCAGGCCCGCCGTCGTCGATACGTCCGCGAACCGCCCATTGCCTTCGTTACGATAAAGCCGTGGGAACGTTCCCTCGAAGTTCATCGGCTGTCCGTAAGCGCGCGTCTTGCCGTCGATCTTGTAACCGATTTGCGCATCAATCTCGCGGGACCACTTCACGTAATTGCCGACGAAAAGATCGAGCTTCCCGTCGTTGTCGTAGTCGAAGAAACAGGCCGCCGTGCTCCATTGTTTGCTGTCGCCCGCCACGCCCACGGTTGCCGTCGCGTCGGCGAATTTCCCTCCCCCAAGATTTTTGAAGAGATGATTCTCGCCGACGCAGGTGACGAACACATCGGTCAATCCGTCGTTGTCGAAATCGCCGATGGTCGCGCCCATGCCGTAAACGCTCACGTCCAGGCCGCTGCCCTGCGTTGCGTCCTTGAATTTTCCGGTGCCTTCGTTCGCATAAAGTTTGAGCGTCGGCAGCGCGCCAGACTGCGGCGCCCACGGCCACGGCGCGCCATTGATGAAGAGCAAGTCCTGGTCGCCGTCATTGTCGAAATCCAGAAACGCGACGCCCGCGCCCATCGTTTCCGGCAACAGCTTCTCGGCGAATGCGCCGTTGAAGTGCGTGAAGTCAATACCCGCCGTGGCCGTGATGTCCGTGAATTTCACCGTGGGAATTTCCGCAGTCTTTGGCGCGGCTGACGCCGGCGCGCTAAGCTTCGTCATCTGCGGAGCGGCTTTCGGTTTGGTGCGTTTGGCGTAAACGATCCCGCCGATGACCAACGCGACGATGGCGATGAACGCAATCGCCGACCACCGAAACGCCTTGCCCACGACACGATCATCCAGTGGCGCGGTTTCTTCATTTTGGTCACTGCGGGATTTTTTGGGGTCTTCGGCGTTCATGGGCGAATGCTTTCATTGGGTTTGAGCACCCACGCTTGCGGGTGATGCGTGAATCCGACGCGGGGATAATATTTTTCCGCGGCGGGCGCGGAGAGCAGAATAATTTGCGCCGTTGGCGCCGCTGCCTGCGTGCGCCGCGTCAGCTCTCTCCCGATCCCCTGACGTTGATACGAAACGCGCACCGCGAGGTCCGAGAGATACGTGACGTAAACAAAATCCGTCAGAGCGCGGGAAATGCCGACGAGCAACTCTCCATCCCACGCGGTCACGACGAGGTTCGCGTGGCGCAGCATGGCAGCCAAACGCTCGCGGTCATCAATGGGCCGGCGTTCGCCCAGCGTCGAGGCGCGGTAAAGATCGATGACGGCATCGACATCAAGATCGTTGCCGATACGGTAGGTGATCATCGCGATGCTGTCGTGGGAGCGGACACGGCCTTCACGTCCAACCCAAACGCGCCTGCCCTTTGCAGCGGGTAAATCACTGTCGCTTGCGCCGCATGGTCCGCAGCGGGATCGCGCCGGCGGGCGATGGCGATCGCGCGGTCGCGAGCATTGTCATCGGGACGATATCGCTGGTGATGCTTGCGGTGTTGCGCGGCAAGTTCGGGTTCACCCAGGCGCTCGTGGATCTGCGCGAGATTGTAGTGAGCCGTCACGTTCTCGGAATCGATTTCCAATGTGCGCTTGAATCGCGCCGTAGCGTCCATGAGCCAGCGCCGTTGTTCTTTCTCGTCTTCGCGTTCGAGTTTGGCGCGCTCGAACAACGTCTGGCCCAGCTCATTGATGACTTCGTAATCGAGACTGAAGTCGAAGCCGCGCCGGTCCAACTCCTCGTAACGATCTTCGAGAATGCTGCGGAACTCGCTGATGGCTTTGTCGAGATAACGGTTCTGTTTGTTCACGAGGCCGTTGAGCCACGCCACGGTCCAGCGCGGCGCGGGCGGATCGAACTTCGACGCGCGTTGCAACGCGATCACAGCGTCATCGAGCCGGCCTTCCTTGTAATAAACGCGGGCGAGATTCAACGGGCCGTCGAAGCGTTTCAATTTCTCGACTTGTTCGAACGCTTCCGTCGCCTGGAGCAATTGCCCCTTCTCGCTGCCTTTGTCCGTGCCTTCCAGCAACAGGCCGATACCGTAATCATTCCAACGCTGCCAAAGCGGAATGCTGTTGGTCTGCGCCGGAATGGACGCGGGTTCTCCGGCGAGAATCTGCGGCTCCAATGCGGTGACCATCGAAGCGGCCCGGCCCTCCACGGGAAACGTCACCGTGTCACTCGCGATGGTGACGATGGGCAGTTCGTTCGTGACCTGAAAATTCAGGCCATTCGTGTAGCCCTTCCCGAACACGTAGTTCATGTAAACCGTGTCGAACTTCCGGTAATTCAGTTTCACGTTGAGCGTCACTGACCCCGGCGCGTCGTCAGGAACGGTGAACGAATAATGCGCGATCTGCGCGGCGCCCGGCGGAATCTGGTGATTGTAAAGCGGCGTGAAGATGTCCTGCGGATTGCGCCGGTCCACGCGATTGCCGTCGCGATCAAGCATGAACACGTTGATGAAGTGCGACCACGCATCGACTTCTTTGTAAGGGCCGAGGCCGCCGTTGCGCCCGAGGACTTTGCTGCCCCCCGTTGCCTTCGCGTCCACCCAGATTTCGTTCGAGTCCACCGTGCCCTGGCTGAACGGATGGCCGAGCCGCAAGGTGCGAAGAACAACTTCGATGAGATATGTCTGCCCGCGCTTGAGCGCCGGAACTTGCGGCCGCAACGGCGCGATCAGTTTGCCGGAGATGTCGCCGCCTTCACGCACGCCAAAGATGTCCACACGCAACGAACCTTTGAGGAAGTTGGACTGCGTGTTGATCACCTGGTCGAGTTCTGCGTGAAGGGAGGAATTCGCAGCCGACGCATAATCGGAGCGCGGGTCTGTGCCCCTCAGCGCGTCGGCTCGTTCAGCAGGGCTGCGGGTCGCAGACCCGCGCTCCGCCACATTTACGTTTCCCATCACGCCCTTTCGTATCGCTGCCACGCCGGTGTTCGCCGCAGGAAACAAATGGTCGTGGATGAACCGCGTCGTCGTATTCGTCGGATTGAAATAGTTCGCCGCAAAATCTTCTGACGGCTTCAACGGCATGTGGCAGCCGTTGCAGTTCGCCTGTGCCTTCTCAGGATAATAAAAGCTCCGCGCGTTGTGGCCTGAGACGCCGCTCAGCAAATAAGTGTCATAGTGGTTTTGCCCGCGCAGGAATTCCTTGTACTTCGTCAACTCCTGCGGCAGAGAAACCTTGTGGCACGTTGAGCAAAATTCCGCCGACTTCATCACCGGCTTCAGAAACGTCTTCTTGTGAAAGTCCGGTTTCGACTTCACGAGTTGGTTGTTGATGTATTGCAACAGCGCGTTGCTGCTGTAGGCGAAAGGATAATGCACCGGCTCGTCGATGGTGTATTCCGCGTTGCCGCGCGTGCCGTCCACGTGCGTGATGGCGTGGCACGAGGTGCAGGTGATGCCAGCTTTCGCCGTCGGGTGATTGCGAATGTCGAAGTTCGGATCGTCGAATGCGCCGCTGAAGAACGGCACCACATCATGGCAGCCCGCGCACCAGCGCGATGCCTTCACATTGCCGTCGCGCTTGAGCGCCACCTGTCGCGTCTCGTTCACGCTGAACAGATACGCCTCGTTATTGAACGAACTGAAATGATGCGCGCTGTGAAACCAGCCTTTGTAAGCGTCCTCGTGGCACTTCAAGCAGTAGTCGTCCATCATCAAGGTGCGAGCGGGAATGAACTTGCCGGTGGCAGTACGCGCGAATGACGGCAGGAAATAGTTCGTTCCTTCCGCCGAACCCATCTCGCTTTTCTTGGGATGCGCTGAGTGCAGAAAGACACCCGCCACGATGAGCACGCCGACGGCAAAGGCCCACTTCACGCCGACCTGCCACTTGATGCGCGGCCCGGCCAGTCGGTGCAGCACGTAAAGCCAGATCGCCAGCAACGGTGTGATGACGTGCGCCCAATAAATCGGCGAGCGCACCCGCGGGTCCTTGATGGAGAAGAAATCGAAACGCATCAGCGCCACGCCCGTGAACAGCAGCGCGAGCGACATCGCAAAGAGCGCATAGCCCACGCGCACCGCGCGGCGATTCGGACGGTCGTGCGCGTTCTTGATGTGAATGATCCCAAAGACAATGACCGGCAGCACGATGAGCAGCCCGAGCACGAGATGCACCCCGAACATCACCATGTAGAAATAATTCTGGTAGGTCAGCCCGCGCGACCATTCGAGGAACGTGATGCTGGAGAGATAAACCGAGTTGGCGCCGAGCAACGCAAACAATCCGAACACGACGTAAAGCAACAGCCGGAGCCGAGGCCCCACGGCGCGGACATATTTCTTGCGTGGCGACGGATCGTTCGGCGGCACACTCGATGTTTTGGGCACGTCAGACATTTGGGATTGGCGAACGCTATTTGTTTCTGAGTTCGCGGCGAAGCGCAAAGTAGCGGGGGCAAACCGCGGCTTTCACGGGGTGAACGGCGCGATTAGCTCAACGATTGGGCCACACGCCGCCCGCAAACGCAATCACGGAATGCCAAGCTGCTGCAGCTTGTCGCGGTAGCTGCGGCTCAAAGTCACCTTCGTCCCGTCGCGCAGGATCACCGAGTACTCGCCGTGAAAGAGTGGCTGCAGTTCCTTGATGCGCTCGACGTTCACCATCGTAGAACGGCTGATGCGAATGAATTTTTCCCGCGGCAACTTCGCTTCGATGTTCGTCATCGTCTCGCGCAAGAGATGCGATTCCTTGCCCACGTGCAGGCTCACGTAATTGTCCGCCGCCTCGACCCAATCGATGTCAGCGATTTTCACGAACACGACACGTCCGTCGCCTTTCACCGCGATGCGATCGGGTTGTGGCGCGGGACGTAGTTCGTTCAGCAATGCGGAAAGCTGCTCGTGAATTTCCTGGGGCTGTTTGCGCGCGAGATGTTCGAGGGCGCGGCGCAACGCGGTTTGGAAGCGTTCCTTGTCGAAAGGCTTGAGCAGGTAATCAACGGCATGAACCTCGAAAGCTTTCAGTGCGAACTTATCATAGGCAGTAACGAACACAACGGCAGGACGCTCGTCCTCGGCCAACTCAGCCAGCACGCCGAACCCGTCCAGTTCCGGCATCTGCACATCGAGGAAGATCAGCTCCGGTTTGGTTTGACGAATGAGGGCGACCGCGTCTCGGCCATTGGCAGCTTCGCCGGCCAATTCAATTTCAACTTCCGCACGCAGCAGCATTGTCAGTCGCTCGCGCGCCAGCGGTTCGTCATCAATGACCAGAGTTCGCATTTTCATGTTGGGTGAAATGGAAAGCTGAGACGCACGAACACGCCGCCTTCCGCCGCATTGCTGAGTTCAAGTTTCTGCCGGGCGCCATAGAGCTGTTGCAAGCGCGCCCGTGTGTTGGAAATGCCGACGCCTTCGACCATCTTGCCATTGAGTCCGCCACCATTATCTCGCACTTCCAGATGCAACACGTCTCCAGCGCGTTGCGCCATCACTTCGATGCGGCCTACGCGCGCGTGCGGCTCGATCCCGTGGCGAATGGAGTTTTCCAGCAACGGTTGCAGCACAAGATTCGGGACGAGCGCATCCAGCGTGTCGGGTGCGATGTTCATTTCGATCTTCAATCGGTCGCCAAAGCGCGTCTGCTCGATCTCCGCATAGCGAGAGAGAAATTCAATCTCTTCGCGCAACGTGACTTCCTGAGTGTCGCTCGTGTCGAGAGCGCGCCGCAACAGATCGCTCAAGCGCACGAGCATTCGATCGGCGGCTTCGACATCGCGGTGCATCAGCGCGGAGATCGCATGGAGCGTATTGAAAAGAAAATGAGGGTTAAGTTGCATTTGCAAAGCCTGCAACCGCGCCTCGGTCAAACGCTTTTCCAACTCCGCCGCGCGCAATTCGCGTTCGCGAAATTTCCTGGCGTAATCGAACGCGTGGCTCACGGCCACGATGACCCAGTACACGATCAGGTTGAAGTGCCACGTCTTGAACAGCAGCGCGTTGAAACTCTGGGCAAAGGACGCAGTCGGTGATTGCCAAGTCGCAATCCCGCCGCGCATTACCATGTAGGCGAAGGAAAAACCCACGCTGGCCAAGGCGTGCTGCAATGCGCCTTGAGCGCGATGCGGACGTTCGATGGGAATGCGCCGCGTCAGCCAGATCGTGGGAACGGAAAGTGCCGCGAAGACGTACCAATCGGCAAGCGAATAGGCCAAAGCACGCGACCAACTCACCGGATTGCCGAACTGCGCGCTGGAAAAATAAAACTGGCTCGCGAACGCAACTCCCAGCAAAGACCAGAACGCAAAAGCGGCCAGGGAGCGCAGCCAGAATTGTTGCGTGAGATTCGGCACATCGGGATTTTCGACAGAACCGGCTCAATTTACAGAATGAAATTTTAGGTAAGCAACTCGGTGTCGCTACGTTCCCGACAAAAGCCAGCGAACGAAAGCGGTGACAAGTGCGCGTCCTCTTCCGATACTGACGGCGATGCCCGACACGCCGGAAAGAGCGCAGAATGATGCGGTGATTGGCCGCGCGTTCCGCGCTTCGTCATGGGTGCTTCTGCTCGCAATCATCGCCGCGGGTCTTGGCTTTTTGGTTTGGTGGAAGAGCGACCAGCGAAAGCGCGCCGACAGCAAGACTTCCCAGACCGACCCCGAAGCGCGCCACCCTGCCGCCGCGCAAATTCCAATCGCCAGATTCACCGACATCACGGCGCAGTCTGGAATCAAGTTCGCTCACGTGAACGGCGCTTATGGGGAAAAGCTTCTTCCCGAAACCATGGGCGGCGGTGTGGCGTTCTTTGATTTTGATAACGATGGCGCGGCGGATCTGCTCTTCATCAATTCCGCTTACTGGCCGTGGGCCACCAACTCCGCAGCGAACACGAACCCGACGATGGCTCTCTATCGCAATGACGGACGCGGCCACTTCACGGGCGCGACTGCCGGCTCCGGCCTCGACGTGAGTTTCTTCGGCATGGGCGCGGTGGTGGGCGATTACGACAATGATGGAAACGTAGATGTGTTCATCACCGGCGTTGGCGAGAACCGTCTCTTTCACAATCTCGGCGGGGGAAAATTCGAAGATGTCACGACGCGTGCGGGCCTGACGAACGATCCGAAGCGCTGGAGCACGAGCGCGGCGTTCGTGGATTACGACAACGACGGACGGCTCGATTTGTTTGTGTGCAATTACGTGAAGTGGTCGCGCGAAATAGATCGTGGCGTCAACTACACGCTGGGTGGAATTGGCCGCGCCTATGGGCCGCCGCTGAATTTCGAAGGCTCCTTCCCCCTGCTCTATCACAATGAAGGTGGCGGGCGCTTCCGTGATGTTTCGCGCGAGGCCGGGATTCAGATCACCAATTCCGCGACCGGGCAGCCGATGGCGAAATCGCTCGGCCTCGCACCCGTCGATTTGAACGACGATGGGTGGATTGATTTCGTTCTCGCCAACGATCAGGTGCAGAACTTCGTTTTCAGCAATCGCCACAACGGCACGTTTGCCGAAGTGGGAGCGCAGTCCGGCGTCGCGTTTGATCCCTACGGACTCGCGCGCGGCGCCATGGGCATCGACTCGGCACGCTTTCGCAACGACAACGCGCTGGGCATCGCCATTGGAAATTTCGCGAACGAGATGAACGCGCTCTACGTCGCGCAGAACGACTCGCTGCTCTTCGCCGATGAAGCGATCACCGAAGGCATCGGCCCCGCCAGCCGGCAGTTGTTGAAGTTCGGCTTGTTCTTTTTCGACTACGATCTCGACGGACGCCTCGACGTGCTGACGTGCAACGGCCACATCGAGGAGGAGATTTCCAAACTTCAGCGCAGTCAGACTTACCGCCAGCCCGCACAACTATTCTGGAACGCCAGTTCGATGAAGGGAGCAAGCTTCGTGGCGGTCGAGAGTGCGCAGTGCGGAAAGGATTTGTTCAAGCCCATCGTGGGCCGCGGCTCGGCTTATGCGGACATTGACGGCGGCGGCGACCTCGACGTGGTGCTGACGCAAATCCACGGACCGCCGGTGTTGCTCAGGAACGATCAACAACTTGGGCGTCATTGGCTGCGATTAAAATTGGTTGGCGCAAAATCAAACCGCGACGCGATCGGCGCGTGGGTGAAGGTCCACGTCGATGGGCGGACTCTGGCGCAACAGGTCATGCCGACGAAAGGCTACCTCTCGCAATCCGAATTGCCGCTCACGTTCGGCCTGGGCAAAGCGACGCGACCGGACGGCGTCGAAATAATCTGGCCCGGCGGCACAACGCAGAAAGTAGCGCAGGTGAAAGTGGATACGTTGAACGTGATTCAAGAGAACCGTTAGCTGGTTCTAATTCTTCGCGAAGCTGCCGCGGCAGATTGTCTGCGCCATGCTAAATTGGCCGCGGCACGCCAGCGAAAGAAGCCGTCATGCACAGGAGGAAAATGAAAATCAACGCAGCTTGGGTTCTGGCACTCGTGCTTACCTGCCGTCTTTACGCGGCAGAGAACGCTGCCGCAAATCCGCCGATTCCCATCCGTTTCCAACTCGATGCGCCCGGCTTCGTTACGCTCGTCATCGATGATTCGAGCGGCAAACGCGTGCGCAATCTCATCAGCGAGACGCCTTTTTCTGCCGGGGAAAACGTGACGTATTGGGATGGTCTGGATGATCTTGGTCGCAATCCGGAAGCTGCGAAGGCGGCCATTTATCACGTGCCGGGGAAAACTGTTTTGCCGGGACGCTATCGCGTGCGCGGATTGTTTCGGCCCGAACTGAAACTGCGTTACGAACTGACGCCTTACACGCACGGGCAGCCGCCGTGGAAGACGAAGGATCGTTCCAGCGAATGGATTGCCAATCACAGTGCGCCGAGTGCCGTGCTGTTTGTGCCGGAAAATATCGCGCCGAAACGCGTGGGCAAAGATGCGAACGGTGGACAGATCATCGTCGGCAGCTTCGTGAGCGAAGGTGGCAGCGGCGTGGCGTGGCTCGATTTGGAAGGCCGCAAAATTCACGGGCAGCTTTGGATTGGCGGCGTCTGGACGGGCGCGACGCAACTCACGCGCGACGAGGGCGCCGACGCCACGGCCGGCGTGTACGCTTACAGCGGCTCCGCGTGGGAGGGAGAGTTGCGCCTGTACGAATTGTTGGATGAGAAGACGCGCGTGCGCGGGCCGGCCGATTCGCGTTTTGGCACGGGCGAAGATCGTCCGGTACTCGATCCGAAGTGGAAATTTCCGACCGGAAAAAAGTTCGATGACCATTACAAGCGACTCGGATTGAGCGGACTCGCTGTACACAATGGACTTCTTATCGCGAGTTTGCCGACGCTGAACCAACTGCTGTTCGTCGATGCCAAAGCCCGCAAGGAACTTGGAACCGTTTCATTGAATGATCCGCGTGGCCTTGCCTTCGACAAAGAAGGAAGACTGCTGGCCTTGTCGGGAACGAAGTTGCTGCGATTCGCGTTGCCCAAAGAGTTCGCGGCGAAGCTCCCAAGTGCAGAAGTGATTCTCGACAGCAGCGCGCGTCTGGAGGACCCGCAGCAACTCGCGCTTGATGGCGAAGGCAACGTCTACATTTCCGATCTCGGCGATGCGCATCAGGTGAAAGTGTTTTCGCCAGCGGGAAAATTTTTGCGTGCCATCGGCGTTGGCGGAAAACCAGCGCTCGGTCCTTACAAGCCAAAGAAGATGCACAATCCAAATGGCGTCACTATCACGAGCGACAGCCACGTGTGGGTCGCGGAAAACGACAAGACGCCCAAGCGCGTGAGTGTGTGGACGAAGGGCGGCGAATTCGTGCGCGCGTTTTACGGCCCGGCGCAGTACGGTGGCGGCGGCTTTCTCGACAACGAGGACAAGTCGCGCTTCTTCTACGCGGACGAGGGCGGCATCGAACTGAAGCTCGATTGGAAGGCGGGCGCGAGCGAACCGGTGGCGATTTACTTCCGGCCGGAGATTGATCCACTGGGGCTTAAGACCGCGTTCAATCCAGCGTGTCCACCGGAGATGCCGATTCACCACGAGGGCCGCACTTACCTCACCGACGCGCACAACAACAACCCGACCGGCGGCTGGGGCGCGGCGGCGATCTGGATTCTGGAAAATGGAATCGCGCGGCCTGTTGCGGCTCTCGGACGCCCGGAGGATTGGAAAGTGTTTTTCGAAGGCTCGAACTCAAACGCGTTCCTCGCGCGCATTCCTGGTGACAAGAATCTGAAGAGCGAAAAGCGGATGTTCATTTGGTCGGACCTCAATGACGACGGTAAGCCACAACCCGAGGAAGTCGTGATCACCAGCGACTCCGTTGGCAGCGTCAATGTGATGAACGATCTTTCGTTCGCCACTGGAACGGGCCTGCATTTCAAACCACAGCGATTCACGCGAGGTGGCGCGCCAATCTTCGATCCGAAGAATCCCGTGAAGCTCGTGGCGAAGACACAAAACTCGGCGTCGTCTGGCGGCGGACAAGGGTTGGTGGCAAGCGATGGATGGAGTGTTTTCACGACGCCGCCCAAACCCTTTTCGCCGTACGGGATCGCAGGCGTGCGCAACGGCGAACCGGTTTGGAGTTATCCCAGCATGTGGCCGGGGCTGCACGCGTCGCATCACTCGGCGGTGCCGGATTTTCCGGGTGAATTGGTCGGTACGACGCGATTGCTCGGCAGCCCAATCAAAATCGGCACCGTGGAAATCTTCGCCATCAACGGCAACAAAGGAACGATTTACCTTTTCACCACGGACGGCTTGTTCGTCGCCACGCTGTTTCACGACAGCCGCACGGCGTCCTGGGATTTTCCCACAGCCGAGCGTGGAATGCTGGTGAACAAAGCTTCGCTGCACGAAGAGAGTTTCTGGCCGAACATCATGCAGATGCGCGACGGAGAAGTTTTGCTGGAAGGCAACGGCAGCCTCGTACGCGTGGAGGACATCGATAAGGTTCGGCGTTTGCCCGAACAGCAGATCGACGTCACGCCACAGCAACTCGCCGCCGCGCGCGATTGGTTCCTGCGAGCCGAAGCCACGCGCCAGCAAATCAACACCAGCGTGATGACCATCGGCTTGCTGGCGAAAGCTCCCGTGGTCGATGGCCAGGCTGGCGAATGGCCGAGCAATTTGTTCGTCCGAATTGATACGCGCCGGTTGCAGATCGGTGATTGGGGATCGAAACGGGTGAACACAGAAGTCGCGCTCGCGTTGTCCGGCGATCGTCTTTACGCCTGTTTTAAAACGGCTGAACCGGACCTTCTGGAAAATTCCGGCGAGACATGGCCGATGCATTTCAAGACCGGAGGCGCACTGGATTTGATGCTGGCGACGGCCGCCAAGGCGAACGTGAATCGCGCCGCCGCCGCAGGCGATGTGCGGTTGCTCGTCACGCTCGTGAAGAAGAAGCCCGTGGCAATTCTGTATCGTCCCGTGGCGCCTGGCGCCGGGCGGGAGCCATTCCCGTTCAGTTCTCCGCTGCGCACCATCAAGTTCGACCGTATCGACGACGTGAGCCGCGACCTTGTTCTCAAAAGCCAGTTCGTCAAAAACGAAAAGGACAAAACGCAATCGGCCATTTACGAATTCTCCATTCCTCTTGCGACACTTGGACTCAAAGCAACCGCTGGCGAAACCATTCACGGCGATATCGGAGTGCTCCGCGGCGACGGCAGCACGACTTTTCAGCGCAGCTACTGGCGCAACAAAGCCTCCGCCCTGACCAGCGACGTGCCGAGCGAAGCGGAGTTGACGCCGAAACTCTGGGGCAGGATGGAGTTCCGCCCGGTGCCTTGATTCACAGGCGGCAATTTGGCTCCGGCACGCAGTCTTCGGCCAATTGTCAAATGTGTGATGTTTTGCGTCACTCGATTCAATCCTCCCTTGTTCTGGCAAACAGCGATGTTAATCTCCACACCGTGAGCAGTGCCGAGAGCCCCGAGCGCAAGCCATTAAAAATGGTGGAGTGCGGCGGGTGTCGTTCCAAAATATTTATTCCCGCGGACCTTTTGCCCTTCGAAAGCGTCCCCTGCACGCGTTGCGGCCATCCCGTCTTCATGCCCATGAAGTTCCGACAGTTCGAACTGCGATCCATCATTGCGTCGGGCGGCATGGGTACGGTTTATCGCGCGTGGGATTTGATGCTGAACCGCGAAGTGGCGGTGAAGATGTTGAAAAAGGAAATGGCTGCGGACGAGGAAGTGCTCGCCAGCTTCTACCGCGAAGCCCGCGCCAGCGCCTCGCTCAACCACACGAACATCATTCACATTTACACTTTTGATGAATTCGAGGGGCAGCCCTACCTCGTGATGGAACTAGCGGACACCGACAGCCTCGATCAGATGATCGAACGTGATGGCCGCGTGGACGAATACACGGTCCTCGGCGTCGCCGTCAAAATCGCCTCGGCCCTGGACACCGCGCTCAAGCGCAACCTGCTGCACCGCGACATCAAGCCGGGCAACATTCTTTTCAACGCCGAGCGCGAGCCGAAGCTCGTGGACTTCGGCCTGGCACGCGAAGCCGAGGACGAGTCCGCCGATCAATCGGTCATCTGGGGTACGCCGTATTACGTGGCGCCGGAAAAGATTCGGCGCGAGCGCGAGAATTTTCATTCGGACATGTATTCACTCGGCGGCACGCTTTATCACGCCATCACGGGCCATGTGCCGTTCGAAGCGCCGACAGTCGAAGAAGTGATTTCAGCGCACGTGAACACACCGCTCACGCCGCCCGACCAGGTGGTGCCGGAAATCACCGCGCCGACGAGCGACGCGCTGATGATTGCCATGGCCAAGAACCCGCACGAACGCTTCCGCACCTACGACGAATTCATCATGGCGTTCACCGCGGCGCGCAGCCAATTGCTCGTGCAGCAACTGCGCGCGCAACAGCAGCCGGGCGAAGGTGTGGAGGCGGAGGAGCCGGGCAAGGGTTGGTGGAGGAGGTAAGCCAAACTCCAAATCCCAAACACCAAGCTCCAGATAAATTTCAAACACCAAACTTCAAAGCTTGCGAGGAACCGAGACTGATCGTTTTCATGAAGTGGCATTTCACAATGACCGCGAGGCTCGCAGAAATGCGCGGCGGGTTGCTAGCTGCCCTGGTCATCATCACACCGCACTGCGCGGCTGCGGCGGTTGATTATCTTCGCGAGATCAAACCGTTGCTGACGGAGCAGTGCTACAGGTGCCATGGCGCTTCGCAGCAAAAAGGAGAGTTGCGTCTCGACACTGCGGCGCTGGCGCGCAAGGGCGGTGAAAACGGCGCGAGCATCCAGCCCAGCAAAGGGAATGACAGCCTGCTCATCCAGGCCGTGAAAGGGACGCACGATTCCATTTCGCGCATGCCTTACAAAAAACCGCCGCTGACGGAGGAGCAGATTTCTTTGCTCGCGAAGTGGATCGATGAAGGCGCCAAGGCCCCGCCGATGAACAGCCGGAAACGGCGAAGCACTGGGCGTTCGTTCCGCCCGCGCGCCCAAAAATTCCAACGCTCATCAATCGTCCATCGCCCGTCGCCAGTTCAATCGACACTTTCGTCCTCGCGCGGTTGGAGAAGGAAAAGATTTCACCCGCGCCTGAAGCCAATCGCACGACGCTCATCCGCCGCCTGAACCTCGACCTCATTGGGCTTCCGCCGACACCCGAGGAAGTCGCGACCTTCGTGAAGGATACGCGGCCGGATGCTTGTGAACGGCTGGTTGAGCGCCTCCTTTCGTCGCCGCACTATGGCGAGCGCTGGGGACGCTGGTGGCTTGATGCGGCGCGTTATGCCGACTCGAACGGTTACAGCATCGATGCGCCGCGCCAGATTTGGAAATATCGCGACTGGGTCGTGGCCGCGCTCAATCGCGACATGCCTTTCGATCAATTTACCATCGAGCAACTCGCGGGTGATCTGCTGCCGCACGCAACTCTCGAGCAAAAGATTGCCACTGGCTTTAATCGCAACACGCAGATCAATCAGGAGGGCGGCATCGACCCCGAACAGTTTCGCATTGAGTCGGTGATGGATCGCGTGGGCACGTTCGGCACGGTGTTTCTCGGGCTGACGGTCGGCTGCGCGCAGTGCCACGATCACAAGTTCGATCCCATCAAGCAGCGCGAGTACTATCAACTCTACGCCTTCTTCAACAACAGCATCGAGGACGGACATGGCAAAGGAACACCCAGCGGTGCGCTGGAAATTCCGGGCGAAGTCGAGTCCGCCGAAGCGTTGAAGAAGGAATTGGAAGAGGTGCGCGCGGACCTGGAGCGCTACCTGGATACGAAGGGCAGCGAAGTCGTGAGTTGGGAGAAGTCGCTGGCGGAAGACACGCGCGCGAAAATGAAAATGGCGGTGCGTGACGCGATGAAGCCAGCGTGGAGCGAACGCGAACTGGAACAAAAACGCGCAGTGTATGCCGTCTTCAAAGCGGACGATGCTGAATTCAAGTCACGCCACGGCAAGCTCACCAAACTGGAAAAGGGCATCGCGAAACCGGTTACGACGCTTGTGATGGAGGAGTTGAAGCAACCGCGAAAAACGCAGGTATTCATCAAAGGCGATTTCACGCGGCCGTCGGATGAAGTGACGCCGGGTGTCCCTGAAATCTTGCATCCACTTTCGCCGGAGCACCGGTCTCCGACCCGGCGAGTCGAGCCTTTGTCTCTACGAGCCGGGCCGGAGGCTGGCGCTCCGAACCGCCTCGACCTCGCACGCTGGGTCGTCGATCCGGCAAACCCGGTGACCGCGCGCGTCATTGTAAATCGCGTCTGGCAGCAATACTTCGGTCGAGGGCTCGTCGAAACTGAAAATGATTTTGGTACTCAAGGCTCGTTGCCAACGCACGCCGAACTGCTGGATTGGCTGGCGTGTGAGTTCATGGAACCGACGGAAGCTGTTAAATCGTTGAGTCGTTTAACCATTAGGCTGGTTGCCGATTCGGCGCCTTGGAGCCTGAAACACCTTCATCGCCTCATTGTCACAAGCGCAACGTATCGGCAGTCCTCTCGCGTGCGTCCTGAGCTATCAATTTCCGATCCGAACAATCGCCTCCTCGCGCGACAATCACGCCTGCGCCTCGATGCGGAGATCGTTCGCGATTCGGCGTTGCAGGCGAGCGGATTGCTCTCGCCAAAGATCGGTGGACCGCCCGTTTATCCGCCACAGCCCGACGGCGTCATGACGCTTGGGCAGGTGAAACGCACGTGGCAGGCGAGCGCGGGTAGCGACCGTTATCGCCGCGCTCTCTACACCCATGTGTGGCGTGCCACTCCACATCCGGCTTTGGCCGTCTTCGACGCGGCGGACGGTTTCAGTGCCTGCACGCGCCGCCTCCGTTCGAACACGCCGCTTCAAGCGCTGACGCTTTTGAATGATCAACAGTTCTACGAGTTCGCTGAAGCGCTCGCAGCGCGCGTGTTCAAGTCGCCAGCGAGGAACGATGGGGAACGAATCGATTACGCGTTTCGCCTCTGCCTGGCCCGCGCATCGAGCCAACCAGAACAGCAACGCCTGCGAGAATTGCTCGCTCAGCAAATCGAACAAGAGCAAGGCGATGAGAGCATGCGCCGCAAAGAAGCGTGGAAGGCGATGGGGCGGGTGCTTTTGAATCTCGACGAAACCATCACCCGAGAATGAATTCGCTGAACCTTGATGTATCAGCCGGGCAGGAAGCTCCAGGACCGGCAGCTCGCCAGACTTACCGCCCCTGGGTGAGCATGGCACTCTCGCTATGCGTGACAGGCATCGGCCAGTTTCTTGCTGGAGAGCGTGCGTCCGGATTGAAGTGGTTCTTCGGAATTTTGATCCTTCAGTTACTGATGGCTTGGACACTCGCATCGCCGGTTGTGCCCGGAGTTTACATGGGCGTTGCCATCGGGCTAGTAGCGTTCGTGTGTTGGGTGTGGATGCTGGTCAATTCATGGAAAAGGATCCCACGACTGAGTTTTCTGAGATGGCTCGTCGTCGTTGGCACCTTTGTTACAGTTTTCTCTCTGACTCCGATTCTCGTGCGTACGCTCTTTCAGCCCTTCAAAGTTCCAACGGGTGGAATGGCACCGACGATTCAGGGGTCAAAGCATCTACCGGACGGTTCAACGGTGGCAGGTGACCACGTTTTTGTTGAGAAGTACGCATATTGGTTCTCAGCGCCAAAACGCGGCGAGATCGTCGTTTTCAGGACTAGTGGCATTTCGCCGGAACTAACTCCCGGGGAATTCTTCGTCCAACGCGTCGCAGGAGTTCCGGGCGACGCCTTGTCCGTGAAGCAACGCAGATTATATTTCGACGGCGCGCCGGTCAGCGAGCCTCCAAGTCTGACGTCGTTGCGCTTTCCTCCCATGCCCAGCGCAAGGCATCTGGTTGATGAGAGAGAAACGTATCAGGTTCCAGTGAACTCCTTTTTCGTCATCGGCGACAATACAACAAACAGCTTTGATAGTAGATTCTTCGGGCCGGTCCCGCGCGGTGCGATCATCGGTAGAGTGTCGAAGGTTTATTGGCCGTGGAGTCGAACTGGAAATCTCGACCGGCGCTAAAGTGTCATGAACGATTTATCGACAATCACACGCCGTCACTTCTTTAGCCGCTGCGGCATGGGCCTCGGCTCGATCGCGCTGGCATCGTTGCTGGGAGATAATCTGTTTGCCGAGGACGCGCCGCTTGTTAACCCCTTCGCGCCCAAGCCGCCGCACTTTCCGGCGCGCGCGAAGAACATCATCTACTTGTTCATGGCCGGAGGGCCGAGCCAGTTGGAGTTGTTCGATTACAAGCCGAAGCTCGTGGAGCTGAACGGGCAGCCGATTCCGCAGTCGTTCATCGAGGGAAAACGATTCGCGTTCATGGGTAGCAGTCACGGCACAAAATTGCTCGGGACGCGGCGCGAATTCAAACAGCACGGCCAAAGCGGCGCATGGGTCAGCGATCTGTTTCCACACACGGCCACGATCGTGGATGACATCTCGCTGGTGCACTCGTGCAAGGCGAACCTGTTCAACCACGCGCCGGCAAAGCTGTTCATGAACACCGGCTCGGGACAATTCGGGCGCCCCAGCATGGGCGCGTGGGTGACGTACGGATTGGGCAGCGAGTCGCAGGATTTGCCGGGGTTCGTCGTTTTGCAGTCGGGTTCGCGCGGGCCGCGGGGCGGCGCGGTGAATTGGAGCAGCGGATTTCTGCCGACCACTTATCAAGGCGTGCCTTTGCGCGGCAGCGGCGATCCAGTCCTGGATCTGTCGTCGCCGAAAGGCGTGAGCGCGGTGAAGCAGCGGCAAACCATCGACGCGATTCGCGACTTGAACCTCACGCGTCTAGTCGAGACTGGCGATCCAGAGATCACCACGCGCATTTCAGCTTACGAGATGGCGTATCGCATGCAGTCGAGCGCGCCGGAGTTGATCGATCTTTCCGGCGAAAGCGAGGCCACGTTGAAACTTTACGGCGTGGAGAAGGACAAGCCGTCCTTCGCGCGCAACTGCCTGCTCGCGCGCCGGCTCGTCGAGCGCGGCGTGCGTTTCGTACAACTTTATCACACCAACTGGGACAGCCACGGCGGGCCAGGCGAAAATTTGCAGAGTGATTTCGAGAAGGTCTGCCGCGACGTGGACCAGGCACAGGCCACGCTGGTGAAAGATTTGAAAACTCGCGGGCTGCTCAAGGACACGCTCGTGGTGTGGGGCGGCGAATTCGGCCGCACACCGATGGGCGAAAACCGCGACACCACGGGACGGAACCATCACATCGACGCCTTCACGATGTGGTTCGCCGGCGGTGGAGTGAAAGCGGGACAAGTGATCGGCCGCACTGATGAATTGGGTTTTAATTCAGTCGAAGCCCCCGCGCACGTTCACGATCTCCACACCACACTCCTGCACCTGCTCGGCCTCGATCACAAAAAGCTCACGTTCCGTTTTCAAGGCCGCGACTTCCGGCTCACGGATGTTCACGGGGAACTGGTGACAAAGCTTTTCTCGTAGCGGCCTCCCGGCAAAGAGAAAGCGAGTAAGATTACGAATTCTGATTAAGAGCCGAGGTGAAAAAATATCTTCACGTCCTGAATATCGGGATTCAGAACCAGCTCGTGTATCGCGTGAACTTTCTGTTCCGCGCGTGCTTCTCGCTGCTGCCGCTCATCGCCACCATCTCGCTGTGGCAAACCGTCTTCGCCGGCAAGGAAGGCAAGACCATCGGCGGTTACACGCTGGCGCAGATGATTTGGTATTATTTGATCGTCACCCTCGTGGACATGCTCACTGCGGTGAATGAAGACGATTGGGCCATCGCCGCGGACATTCGAGACGGCAACATCAGCCAGTTTCTCGTGAAGCCGATCGACTACCTGAAATACCGGCTTTCGCTCTTCGTGGCGGGACGCGTCATCTACACCTCGGTCGCGCTGGTGCCCGTGGCGATTTTCTTTTTTGCGCAACGCCACTATTTCGTCGCGCCTGCCGACGCGGCGACGGTCGGGTGGTTCACGCTCTCGATCGTGATGACGGCGCTTTTGCAATTCTTCACCTCCTACGCGATGGCGCTGCTCGCCTTCTGGGTGCTGGAAGTCTCAACCTTTATCTTCATTCTCTTCGCGTTCGAGTACATCGCGGGCGGACATCTCTTCCCGCTCGATATTCTGCCGCCGGCGGTTTCGCAGGTGCTCGCCTTTACTCCGTTTCCATATCAACTCTTTTTCCCCGTGAGCATCTACGTGGGCAAATCCACGGGCACGGCGCTTTATCAGGGATTGTTCATTCAATTCTGCTGGGTCGTGGCCGCGTATCTTTTCGCTCGCGTCATGTGGGCGCGAGGCATTCGCAAATACTCGGCGGTGGGAGGGTAAGGAAATGACGAATGACGAACAAACAAACCAAGCTGCCGTGACGGTGAATTCGCCATTTGGCATTCGTCATTCGTCATTCCGCCGCTATTGGTCCGTTTACATCACGCTGCTGCGCAACTCGATCATTCGCGAGATGAGCTTCAAGACAAACTTCCTGCTCTGGATCGTCGTCGAACTGCTCTGGTTCGCGCTGCAACTCACCTTCATCGCTGTAGTGTATTCTCACACCGAGCGCATCGGCGACTGGACCAAGTGGGAAGTCGTGCTGCTCATCGGAACGGCGCATTTCATCCAGCAAATTTTCCAGGCGTTCTTCCTCACGAATTGCACGGAGCTATCCGAACTCATTCGCACTGGACGGCTCGATTTCATCCTGCTGCTGCCGGTGAACACGCGCTTCCTCATCTCGCTGCGCAAAGTCGATCTCGGCTCGTTCATCAACGCAGGCTGCGCGCTCGCCGTCATCGGTTATTCGCTGAACAAACTCGCGCTCGTTCCGTCCGCGTTGCAGATCGTCGGGTTCCTGCTCTTCGCGCTGACGGGCATCGCGATTCATTACTCGCTGATGTTCCTGCTCACCACCGTGAGCTTCTGGACCGTGCGCGCGCAGGGAATCATTTGGGGCTACTACAGCCTCTTCAATATCTCGCGGCTGCCCGATGCCGCCTATCGCGGAGTCTTCAAGGCGGTGTTCACGTTTGTGATTCCCATGATTCTCGTCGCCAACGTGCCGGCAAAAGTCATGGTCTCAAAACTTCAATCGCCCAGCGAACTGGTCCTGCTCGTCGTGATGATGCTGGTGTGCGCCATCGTATCGGAAATCGGCTGGCGTTTCTCCGTGCGCCACTACACGAGCGCGAGCAGTTGAACGTGCCGAGCCCGACATTCCACTTGTCTCGCCTGGTGTGCTCATTAACTTCTGCCCTCATGCAACGACTCACCACACTCGCGCTCGTTCTCGTCGCCGCGCTTCTGGCCGCGTGTTCTTCCATCACACCCGGCTCATCGAGCAAAACCGCCGGCGAAAACTGGCCACGTTTTCGCGGCCCCAATGGCCAAGGCCACTCCAGCGAAACTGGTTTGCCTGTAACCTGGCGCCAGTTCGAACATCGCATGGAAGACCACCGTCCCCGGCGAAGGCTGGTCCTCGCCGATTGTTTGGGACGATAAAGTTTTCGTGACCAGCGCGACCGAGAACGGCTCGAAATGCCACGTCCTTTGCGTGGACGCCGCGAACGGAACAATTCTCTGGAACACGCACGTCTTCAATCAGCAGCCGCGCCGCAAGGAAGGAAAAAATTCCTACGCCACGCCCACGCCCGTGACCGATGGCAAAAAGGTTTTCGCTGTCTTCGGCGATGGCAGCATCGTCGCGCTTACGATGAACGGCGACATTGTTTGGACCAATCGCGACGTGAAATTCTACAGCCGTCACGGACTCGGCGCGTCCCCGATGCTTTATGAGAACCTGCTCATTATGCCGTACGACGGCAGCAATCCCGTCACCGCCGCAGGCAATTGGCCCAAGGTGGATGACAATGAAAAGACCGGCTGGCAAATCCCCTGGGACAAGGCGCTGATCGTCGCGCTCGACACGAAAACGGGCAAGCGCGTGTGGACCGGCAAGCGCGGAATGTCCCGCATCGCGCACGTCTCGCCCTTCGTCGCGAATGTGGACGGCAAGGATCAAATCATCAGCGGCGCCGGCGATCGCTTGCAGGGATTTGATCCGAAAACCGGCGAACTGATTTGGTCCATCTACGCGCAAGGCGAAGGCGTGACCCCTTCGCCCGTGCTCGGCGATGGCATGGTGCTGGCCTCGTCAGGCTTCGAGAAAACAACCTTGCGCGGCGTGAAACTCGGCGGCGCGAAGGGTGATGTGACCGAATCGCACATCGCTTGGGAACAAAAGAAAGGTGTGCCCACGCAGCCCTCGCCCATTTACGTGAAGCCGAACCTCTACGCGATCACGGATGGCGGTATCGTCACTTGTTACAATCCGGCGAATGGTGAAATCATCTGGCAGGAACGCGTAGGCGGGAACTTCAGCGCATCGCTCGTCTATGCCGATGGCAACATTTATTTCCTCTCCGAAGCGGGCGAGACGACCGTGATCGAAGCTGGGCCGCAATTCAAAGTGCTGGCGAAGAACCCACTCGGCGAAAAGTGCCAGGCGTCCATGGCGGTTTCGGAAAAGCGGCTATTCATCCGCTCGGAGAAAAGCTTATTCTGCATCAGCGCAGGCAAATGATTTTCCAAACTCTCTCTCGCCGGCTCATCCTGTGCATCAGCGCGAGTCACTCCTGCTCGCGGTAGCCGCATGATAGAAACGCAGCCCGCCGGACTGCTGCGAGAAACTGCCGCCGCCCACGAGGACCTGGCCATCCGGTGAAAAAACCAGACCGCGCAACGCGCCGCCGAGCCGCCGAATGGTCAACAGTTCCTGCTGCGTGGCCACGTTCCAAAGTTTGAGCGTGCTGTCGTCACTCGCCGTCGCGAGCGTCTTGCTGTCCGGGGAGAACGCAATGGAAAACACGTCCTGCTTGTGACCAAAGCAAGCGCCCAGCAACTTGCCCGTGGCCGTGTCGAACAAGCGCACGGCGTCATCAGTGCCCGCGACAGCGAGGAGGCGCCCATCCGCCGACAGCGCGCCTTCGAATCCAAACTGCGTTTCCAGGACTAAATTAGTCCGCACCACCAGCGTCGCCACGTCCCATAGCTCAAGCGTGTTGCCACGACGCAACGTTGCCATGGTTTTCCCATCGCGCGCGAAAAGAACTTTTTGCACGTCGCCGCCCAGGACGAAATTCGTTCCGCTGCGCAAGTCCCACCAGCGAACGTGGCGGCCGCGCCCGGAGGTCACGAGCGATTTGCCATCGGGTGACAGGATCACTTGATCGACCGGGCCTTCCGAAACTTTCAGCGTGGTGGTTTCGCGCGTGGCCGTGTTCCAGAGCCTCACGCTTCCGTCCTCGATCGGATGCGCCAGCGTCGAGAGATCGTCGCTCAATGAAATGGAAGCGCCGGAGCGAAACCATCCGGGGCCTAGTTGAAACTGCTGCTCCAACTCGTGCGTCGCGACATTGATGAAGCCCACGGTGCCGCTGCGGTTCAACGCCGCCACCGTGCGGCTGTCCCTCGAGATCGCCGCGGGTTGCCACGTGCCTGCCAGGGTGTTTTCTTTCTTAGCGCGACGTACGGACCACAGGTTGACCTCGCCATCCTTTCCGCCACTGGCCAGCGTCTGCCCGTCGGGTGAAAAGGCCAGCGACCAAACTTCGCTCCGGTGTCCTTGCAACGTCGCAAACCGCTGGCGCGTGGCGAAATCCCACAAGCGGATCGAGTAGTCCATGCTGGCCGTCGCCAGCGTGTTCCCGTCCGGCGAAAACACAAGACTGGTGATGACGCCGGTGTGCTCGACGTGTTCCGGATCGTCCGGCACGACGGCGATTTCTTTGCCGGATTGCGCGTCCCAGATGCTGAGCACGAACACACCGCGCTCCGAGATCGTGTTACGCCCGGCCACGATGAATTTTCCGTCCGGCGAAAATGAAAGCGCGCCATCGCCTCGCAAGAACGGGCCGCTGCGAAGAAAAACATTCGTGGAATCCGAAATGACCAAAGGCGGCCGAGTTTCGTCCAAAGGCCATAACGTGATTCCGGCGGGCGAATCCGTGGCCAGCGTCTTTCCATCCGGCGAAAATGAGAGCGGACCAAACACACCGGGCAGCAGCAACTCCTCGCTCCAGGACGTCATGTCCCAGACGCTCACGCCTTGCCAACTCGCCATCGCCAGCCACTTCGCATCGCGCGACAACGCAATCTGGCCCAGGTTTTCCGGCAACGATTTCTCCTCGGACCAATCCGCCGTGTTCCACACGCGCACGTTCGATCCCGCCGTGACCAGCTTTTTTCCATCCGGCAAAAATGCTGCGGAAAGACTGCCGCGCGCGAGGCTCGTCACCAGCGTCTTGGTTTGCACGTTCCAGATGTTGAGCTTCTCGCGCTGGCTGAAAGGCACGAGGATCATTCTGCCCGCCGGCATCTCGCGCGCGCCCGTGACCAGCAACTTTCCGTCGGGCGAAAACGCCAGCGATTGCACGGCGCCTTCCTGAGTTGGGAACGCGATGTGATCGTCGCCCTGCGCGAGTTGCCACAAGTACCGCCACTCGAAGCCGCGCACGTCCGCTTCGCCCGCGCGCGGCAAATGTTTGCTGAGCAACTGCACGGCGCGTCCGTGATTGGCCGAGGCTGGAGCGAGCGATTGTTGGGCGAGGTTGATGTCGGCCACGTATTCGTTCAGCCGCGCGGCGGCACTCTCCTGTTCCGCGCGCGCTTGCTCTCGCTCCGCTTTCTTGCGCAAGCCGGCCTCCAATCTCCCGGCTGCGACGGCATTGTGTTCGGCGTTCGTGGCGCGCACCGCCAGCCATGTGCTCACGGCCACGCCGGCGACGAGCATGAGAACGATTATGCTGACCGCAGTGAACGCGCCGCGATGCCGCCGCGCGAACTTTTGGAAGCGATAGAGCGTGCTCGGTGGCCGCGCCAAAACCGTGTCGCCCTCGATGAATCGCTGCACGTCCGCTGCAAGATCATTCGCCGTGGCATAACGACGCGTTCGATCTTTCTCCAACGCCTTCATCACGATCCAATCCAGATCGCCGCGCAATGAGTGAATCAACTTGGGCGCATCAGTCCGGCGCTGCGTCGCCGTGGTCGTGAGTTCCGCATGCAGCATCGTGGCGAGCCGCGTGGACGGGCGCGCCGGTTCCTTCTCGCGAATGGTGCGGCGGCATTCATCGAGGCCGGCACGCATCAGAGCTTCCGCGTCGAACGGCGTTTTGCCCGTGAGCAATTCGTAGAGCAACACGCCGAGCGCGTAGATGTCGCTGCGCGTGTCGATGTCCAAGCCGCTCATCTCCGCCTGCTCGGGACTCATGTAAGCCGGCGTGCCAATGAACGCCGCGAACTCAGTAAAGAGTGTCTTCTCGGTGAGCCGCTGCTCCGTCGCTTTCGCGATCCCAAAGTCGATCACCTTCGGCACGGGCACGCTGTCATGCAGCGTCACGAGAATATTCGACGGCTTGATGTCGCGATGAATCACGCCCTTCTGGTGCGCGTGTTGAATCGCCTGGCAAACCTGGATGAACAGCTTCAGCCGCTCCTCGGTGGGAAGATTATTTTGATCGCAATACTCCGTGATGCGGATGCCGCGCACCAATTCCATGACAAAGTACGGGCGGCCCGTTTCTGTCGCGCCCGCATCGAGCACCTTGGCGATATTCGGATGATCCATCATCGCCAGCGCCTGCCGCTCGGCTTCGAAGCGTGCGATCACGGACTTCGTATCCATGCCGAGCTTGATCACCTTCAACGCCACGCGGCGGCGGACCGGCTCTTCCTGCTCGGCCATGTAAACGATACCGCAGCCGCCTTCGCCGATCTTCTGGAGCAACTTGTAACGGCCAATGCGATCGCCGGGCTTTTCCGTTACGGCCACGGTCAGATTGAAAAGAGGACCGAGCCGCAACGTCGAGGTCGGCGTCGAGGCTGCGGGGGATTCGAGGAAGTCACCGACGTGCTCTTGCTCGGCGAGCAACTCTTCGACTCGCCCGCGCAAGGCAGCATCACTGCGGCATTCGGTTTCGAGGAACGACGCTCGCTCGCGCGAATCCTTGTCCAACGCCGCTAAAAACAACTCACGTTCGCGAGCTTGGGACGGCGTTGAAGATTCAGGACTCATGGCGCTTTACGAACATACTTGCGCAAGGACGTTACGAAGTCCGCCCAAAATCACCATTGGGCATTAACGCGTGCGGCGAATCTCCCGGTGCAACCAGGCACGAGCGTACGTCCAGGTGCGCTCGGCGGTGCGCGGGGCCAGGTCGAGCGCGGAGGCGGCTTCCTCCATCGTCATGCCGACGAAGTAACGGAGCTTCACGAGTTCAGCGGCAGCCGGATCTTCCCGGGCCAGCCCGTCGAGCGCGTCGTGGACGGCAAGCAATTCATCCGGCGGCGCGGTGAGCACGAGCGCGGATTCATTCAACTGTTCGTGTTCGGCGCCCGCGCCGCGTTTCAAAGCCTGCTTCTTGCGCGCGTGCTCGACGAGAATGCGCCGCATCGCCTCGGCCGCCGCGCCAAAAAAGTGCGCGCGATTCTGCCACGCCTGTTCATTGGAACCGGCCAGCCGCAGCCAAACCTCATGCACGAGCGCCGTCGGTTGCAGCGTATGGCCCGCGGCTTCACCCGACATTTTGTGCGCGGCGATTTTCCGCAACTCGTCATAAACGAGCGGCAACAGTTTGTCCGTGGCCGAAGCATCGCCGCGATGCACGGCGTCGAGGATCTGCGTTACGTCATTCATTCCCGAATCAACAAGGTCTGTCGCCGACCAGATGGAGGACGGCGCGAGCACAACGAGAAGTTACCGCCCGGCCCAAAGCAATGCTGGAAACGTAAAACACGCTTTGAAATCGCAGCCGTGCATTCGGGAGAAATCCCTGCTAGTGGTGGCGCGGGATGAACCGAAGAATGACAAGCCTGCTGGCAAAACTGGCGATGGTTTTTCTCGCGACCAATCTGGCGAGCAGCGCCACTCCGCTCGCGACCGTTCCTTTCGCTGCGTCGCGCGGGGGCGATCGTGTCATGGTCCCGGTGAACTTGAACGGTTCGAATGGATTGTCCTTCATGCTCGATACAGGATTCTCGATGACGATGATTCATCCCAGCCTCGCCGAACCGCTCAGGCTCCGGCGCGCGGGAGAAATTACGATTCAGGGGATTGCGGGCGAGGAACAAGCTCCGACTTACGAAGGCGCGATCTTCAATATCGGCGGAGTGAAGTATCAGCCGCGGCGTGTGGCAACCTTGAGTTCGGATTCCAATCGGCGACGCCGACGCGACGGCATTCTGGGCTCGGGCGTCTTCCGTCAGTTCGTCGTGGAACTGGATTTCAAACGGCGCGAAATGATTTTGCACGCTCCCACGAATTTCACTTACACGGGCACGGGTGAAGTTTTACCGCTTCGGTTCCGGCGTTCCTCAACCACGCCTTTGATTACGGGCGTGATCAACCGGACCAATGGCACGTCCATTCGCGGCGAGTTCGAAATCGACACCGGCTGCGACAGCGGCGTGTGCCTGGGGCATGAATTCATCGAGGCCAATCATCTCCTCGACCACAGCGGCACGCAGGCGGCGGAGAAATTTGGCGTCGGCGGAGGCACGCAGACGCGCAGCGGGCACCTGCCGCAAGTGCAACTCGGCGCCATCAAAATCGAGAAGCCCGAGACAGATTTTTTCATCGAAAGCTCGCCGGTGGACAGTGGCCTGGCGGGTCACATCGGCATCGGCGTGTTGAAGCACTACAAAGTGATTTTTGATTATTCGCGGAAGCAGATGATTCTCGGAATGCCCGGCCCGTAACGTGGTCCATCAACTAGCCCATCAAGACACGCGCAGTTTTTCTTTGCCTTCCTATTGCCCTTTCGCGGGTAATTGCCGTATGTCGAATTTTCTCAGCGACCTTGAACCGCTGAAACAAGCTGCGCTGGCGGACCTAAAAGCCGCTGCGGACATGCCGGCGCTGGAACAGGCCAAAGGCGCGTGGATTGGACCGAACGGCAAGTTCACCGCGCTCATGAAGCAGCTTGGGACTTTGCCAAAGGAAGAAAAACCTCTCGCGGGCAAAGCCATCAACACAGTGAAGGTGGAACTCGAAGCAGTACTCACGGCTCGCCGTGAGGAGTTGGAACTTCAAGCTTCGTTACCAATGGAGCCAACCGATTTCACGCTGCCCGGCCGCCGTCGCGCGCTCGGCAAGCTGCATCCGCTCACGCAGGTCACTGACGACATCGTGCGCGCGTTTCGGAAGATTGGGTTCGTCGTCGCCGACGGGCCGGAGATTGAGGACGACTTTCATTGCTTTGACGCGCTCAACACACCTGCTGACCACCCCGCACGCGACACACAAGATACATTTTATGTTGGAGCGCCCGGTTCACCCAGTCCTGTTCAGTTAAGAATTACAAATCAAACGTCGAACGCACCGATTCGACCGGAACTATCTGGAGGCAATTATGGATTACTCCGCACACACACCAGTTCAGTGCAGATTCGTGTGATGCAATCGCAGTCGCCGCCGATCCGCATCATTGCGCCGGGCCGCGTTTATCGCCGCGACAATGCCGACGCCACGCACAACCCGGCGTTCCAGCAGATCGAGGGACTCTACGTGGACAAGAACGTCACCGTCGGCGACCTCAAGGGCACCGTCGAATTCGTCTTCAAGGAAGTGCTGGGCGATGACGTGAAGCTCAGGTTTCGTCCACACTACTTCAGCTACACTGAGCCGAGCCTGGAAATTGATTTCACCAACTCACTCGTGAAGAAGCTCGGCAAAGATTGGCTCGAGATCGCCGGCTGCGGCATGGTGCACCCGAAAGTCTTCGAGAACGTCGGCTACGATCCTGAAGTGTGGACCGGCTGGGCCTTCGGTTTCGGCATTGAACGCATCGCCATGCTCCGCTACGGCATCAACGATATCCGGCTGTTCTACGAGAACGATGTGCGGTTTTTGAAGCAGTTCTGAAAGATGAGGCCCGTCCTCGTTGCCACGTGCAAAACGAACTCGACATTGTCCGCGATGTTTCCGCCCGGCTCGATTCTGCGAGCTTCGCCTTCATGCTGACGGGTTCGATGGCCATGAACTACTACGCCCAACCGCGCATGACTCGTGACATTGATCTCGTGATCGCCCTGCAAGCCGGTGACACCGAACGCATCGTCCGCCTGTTCAGCCCCGACTACTATGTTTCCAGCGAGGCTGTGGACAGTTCCATCGCGCACGAGTCGCTATTCAACCTGATTCATCAGGAGAGCGTCATCAAAGTGGACTGCATCGTGCGCAAGCAGAACGAATATCGCCGCACTGAGTTCGACCGCCGCCAGCGCATCAAAATCCGCGACTTCGAAATTTGGATTGTCAGCAAGGAAGACCTGATTCTCTCCAAACTGTTTTGGGCGAAAGACTCTCGCTCCGAACAGCAACTCCGGGACGTAAAGAACCTCATCTCCACCGGCTGCGACCGGACTTACATCGAGCGTTGGACGACGCCGCTGGGCTTGGATAAGCTCTGGCCGGAAATCGCGCATGACTGACACGTCGCCAGAAATCGCCGAACTCGTCCGGCAAAAGCTGATGGCCCGCCCGGCTGAGGAACGCTTCGTCATGGGCGCGTTGATGTTCGACGCTGCGCGCGAAATGATTCTGGCTTCACTGCCCGAAGGGTTGTCCACCGACCAAATCAAGCGGCGGCTTTTCCAGCGTGTCTATGGACAATCGCTGCCGTTCTGAATCGAATCAAAGCGTGTCGCGCAATGTCACAAACGCTCCCAAAAAACTTGAATCTCCGCTGGGCTGAATTGTCCACGCGATTCATCGCTTCGATACTGGACATTCATTCATATCGCGATGATGTCCAATTTGCAGCGAATTGTGCGGCGGACGCTTTTCTGAAGCGTAGCAAGGATCGATTAAAACTTGGTGACGAGATTCCTGCCTTGGGCGAAATCTTCGACACAATTCAAAAGGCCGGAGGCAAAGAAGCCTTGGATTCGATTGTGGCTTCAACAGCCCGATCTTCCTTACAAAGTTTAGGAACACGTGGAGATGCCGCTTGCATCGTGTTTAGCCATTCCCTTCTCGATTCCCTCCTTTTTTCTTTGTGCGAGTTGTCACACTCCGCGAACGCAGCAGACTGGTTTCCTATGATTCAACAACGGCAAGCCAAGATCGCGGATCTGCTAGCTTCAGATCCGCATCAAATTGCTGTCAACATAGCCAAAACGCACGTAGATACTTTGGAGCGCGAATCGCTCGCAAAAAAATCAGATGCGCTTCACGCCGTTTGTAAGCCAAGTGGCAGCAGCACGATTTTAGACGGATACACGTTCGAAGGCGCGGCCTTAAGAAGCTTTGACGAACTTCGCCACTCAATTGTCCACGGTCTAAAATATCGGGAGCAAATTCCGCAGACGGAATCTTTAATTACTTACGCACGCATGACAGGCATTTACTTTCTTACGATGGTTGGACGCCGATACGCATTGCAAGCGACCGGCACAGGAGACGAATTGGTTTCGATCATCAAGGACGCATTTCAGATCAAACAGACTTCATGAAAGTCACATTCAATTGGCTCAAACAATATGTGGATTTCGATTGGTCGCCGGAGCAACTGGCCGAGCGGCTGACGATGCTCGGGCTGGAAGTCGAACGCGCTCACAAAGTCGGCGGCGAGTTCGAAGGCATCGTTGTCGCGCAGATTCTTACCAAGGACAAGGTGCCTGGTTCGGACAAGCTCTCGGTCTGCAAGGTCAACGACGGCACGGGCGAGCGCACGATCATTTGCGGCGCGCAGAATCACAACGTGGGCGACAAAGTACCGCTTATTCTTCCGAACTTCGCGTTGCCGCTGAAGCCGGGCGAGAAGGAGCCTTTCGTCATCAAAGAGCGAAAAGTTTTCGGCATCACGAGTCAGGGCATGATGTGTTCGCCACAAGAACTGGGCTTACCCGATCAAGTGGATGGCTTGCTGTTGCTGCCAGCCGACGCGCAGATTGGGAAACCGTTCGCGGAATATCTCGGCCGTAGCGGCAGCGATGTGGTTTATGATCTAGAGATCACGCCGAACCGGCCGGACTGGAACAGCGTCATTGGCATCGCGCGCGAGATTGCAGCGCTCACAGGGAATCCGCTCAAGCTGCCGACGATTCAGTTCCTCAACACATCGTCTGAACCGATCTCG